>MDTE01100859.1_pt1 | contig 41356 bp, 36 predicted proteins | sample 811231 | NCBI WGS metagenome assembly MDTE01 (sample SAMN05326651, study PRJNA326480) | marine metagenome | isolation source: seawater | place: Indian Ocean: Red Sea | collected 2010
ATGGGGACCATCGGGAAGACGCAGGGCGTGAGCAGAGCCAGCAGGCCCATCGTGAAAGACAAGTAGATGAATGCGCCCAAGCCTTGTGAGAGCGCAAGGTCTACCTCGGCCGTGCTCCCCTTTCCGGCCAGCAACTCGTTGGGTTCTGGGGGGGCTTCCTGGACGGCGTAGACGTAAGCCGCCCGGGCTGGGCCCTGCTCGACCTGTATCGGGATCGAGAACGTCTCGGTGGTCGGGGGGAGGCACGCGGACTCGTTGCAGAGCATATACGTGACCCAGCCTGAGGCAGTCAGTAGGCCGGGGAGCGCATCCTCGGGGATCGTTACCCGTGTCCCGAACCGGACGGACTTCCCGAAATGCTCGACCTCGATGTCAAAGTTGGGATCACGATCGACCACAGGTTCCGGCTGGATCACTGGGCCCACCAAGGTGAGGGGGCCATCGTCCAGGTAGATTTCCGTAGGATGCGGGCCGCCCGGCGGTGTGGTCGCAGAGTAGATGTGCCAGTCACCCTCTAGCTCGACGTCGACCCAGAGGGTTGCTGTTTCCCCCGGACGAAGACTCTCCGGTTCGGCAGCAAAGGAAAAGTGTGCGGATTCTTGGGCGGAAACGGCTTTTCCGGCCCCAACCAGGAGGAAGAGTGCGATCGTGTGCACCCATTTTCTAGCTGGCATCGGTGTGGACCTCCCGAAGGGCTGCGTGCGAAACCGCCCATCTGGACAATTTCGGAGTCGCCAGTAGCCTGGTTCTGGTGGTGAAGAAGGTGTTACAGTCCGTGAACGCGCGAAGCCACAGAATGTTGCAGCGGCTAGGCTTCGGCCTGGGCAGCCTCCGTCTGGGCCGTCTGGCCGTTCGACAGAATCTCGATCAGCTTCTGCGTTGCCAGGCTGAAGCTGCGACCCTTACGGTATACGATACCGACGGGACGGGCAAACGGGCCATCGTCGAATGGCGTGGCCGCCAACGTGCCCCAGGACTGCTCGTACTGGACCGAAAGGCGTGGTAGGATAGAGATGCCAATGTCGACTTCCACGGCGTGCTTGATCGTGGCGATGTGGTCCAATTCCATCACCACATTGGGGCGAACGCTATGTTTTCGGAGAAACCGGTCGATCGCCCGACGCGTCGGCGTTTCGGGGGTGAATAGAATGAGAGGGCGACCGGCCAGTTTTTTGGGGTCCAACTCTCCCTGACCGGCCAGATCGTTCTCCGGATGGCTGACGACGACCATCTCGTCTTCGGTGAATTTCAGGACGTCGACATTACGCTGTGCCTTCGGATAGGCGACGATCCCAAGATCAATCTCGCTGCTGGCGACTTCATCGTAGATCTTCTGTGCCTGATCATACTGGAGACGCAGGTTTACTTTGGGGTAGGTCTTGATGTAGGTCTTGAGGTGAGGAGCCAGTTCCAACATACCTACGCTGTATATGGCGGCCAGTCGGACTGTTCCGGAGACCACGCCCCCAAGGGCTTGGATACGGTGCTGCATCTCCTCGAACCGCCGGACGATCTCTCGAGAGTAGCGATAGAAGATCTCACCCTCTGCGGTCAGGGTGAGGCGACGTTTTTCGCGCTCGAGCAACTGCTTGCCCTGCCGCTTTTCGATGCTCTTGAGCTGCTGGCTGACCGCGGATTGGGTGACGGAGTTCAGGACGGCTGTTTTCGAGAAACTCTGGGTTTCTACTAGATCACAAAAGACTTTCAGGCTTTCAACGAGCACAGGATGGCTCCGGGAGATGGGTGGAACTCGATCGGTTCAGCGCACCAAGTTAGGTTAGATTCCGGTGAGAAATCTATAAGGTTACTGATTTGAACAGAATTAAATCTATAAGTGATACGATATAGAGTCAACAGAAAAACTGGAGTTTTGGTTAACACTCTTGTCGTTCTGAGCTGTCACTTTAGCCTTTTTGTGTTGTGGTAAGTGGTTTATTTATAATATTTTAAGATATTTTATGGTGTTTGACATGATTAGCAAGTCGAATAGCTGGACCGCTTATCGTCTCGCGGCCAAGAAATCGTTTTTTAGCTGATATGGGCTTGTCCCCCAGACATGCGAACTGTATATTCTTCGCCTGTTCAAATAAACCCTATTAGGCAAGCCACTATGAACTGGTTCGAAAAGCTGAAGTCCGGGATTCGCACCGTCGTCCGAAGGGGGATGCCGGAGGATCTTTACGTCAAATGCGGGCGCTGTCACCAGATGGTGTTGAGGAAACACCTGGAAGAGAACTATGGCACGTGCCCCCACTGCGAACATCATTTCCGGATCCACTACAAGCAGTTCCTCGACCTGGTCCTCGATCCAGGCAGCTACGAGGAAATCGCCCAGAATGTGAAGTCCACGGATCCATTGGAGTTTAAAGACCTCGTCAAGTATAGCGACAGGCTCAAAGAGCACGGTAAGCGCAGTGGGATGACGGCTTCGGTCAGCGTCGGCGTCGGGAAGATCGAAGGTCGACCCTTGGGGATTGGCATTCACGAGTTCGGATTTGTGGGCGCGTCACTCGGGTCCGCGGAAGGAGAGCGAATCTGTCGGCTGATCGACCGATGCGTGAACGATCGGGTGCCTCTGGTGCTGGTCTGTCGGTCTGGCGGCGCCCGGATGCAGGAGGCTGCTCTATCCCTGATGCAGATGGCCAAGATCAACGCTCGATTGACCCTGCTCTCCGATGCAGGGCTACCGTATATCTCGATCCTGTCGGACCCGACAACAGCCGGGGTATCCGCCAGCTATGCGCTCATGGGTGACATCAACATCGCCGAACCGAATGCACTGATCGGCTTCACGGGAGAACGGATCACCGGGAGCTCGGTCGGGGAGGAGGAGCTCGCGGCACTTCGGCGTGCCCAACGTGCGGAACAGGTTCTGGAGAACGGGTTTGTTGACTTGGTCGTGCCGCGTAAGAATCTCCGGGCGACCCTGGACAGGCTGTTCGGACTGCTGCTCGACACTCGGATGACCGGGAGTTGATTGATGAAGATTCTGGTCCTACAAGGCCCGAACATCAACATGCTCGGGAGGAGAAAGGCCGCACACTACGGCACCGTGACGATGGACGAGATCCACGAGCAGATGGCTGAGCGCGCGAAGGACCTCGGTTGTGAGGTCACATTCTTTCAATCCAACCATCAGGGCAGCCTGGTCGACGAGGTTCAGGAAAGACGTCAAGATGTTGATGGCATCATCCTGAACCCTGCCGGGCTGACTGGAGTCGGCTACTCCCTTCGCGACGCTGTCGAGGACAGCGATCTACCGATGGTCGAGGTTCACCTGTCGAATATCCACGCCCGGGAGGAGTTCAGACGACACTCTTGCTTCTCTGCCATTGCTGTCGCCCTGGTTGCCGGGTTTCGCTGGAGAGGGTATATCGCTGCCCTGGAGATGCTGGTGGCAACGATTCGGGAGGCGGATAAAGGCTAGGCAGAGCGGATCTAGTATGAGAGGAAGGGCCTCGCGGGTAAGGTTTCTGCGAGGCCTTTTACGTGTACAAGCGGCTTTCGTCGAGGAAGGGTAGGATCACGGGAGGTACCGCATCTGAGACGTCACTGCCAGTTGCGAGCCGCTCTCGGACGGCCGATGAAGAGACATCCGCGAATCGAGGAGGTAGTGCGACGGGATGGATCCTATAACTGAAGCTCGCTTGCGGCGGCTGTGCCAGGTAGTCGGCCAACTCGTCAACGTCGACATCGGCTCGGTTGGCCACGGCGATCTCTGCCTGGGAGAACAACGCTTCCAGATCGCTCATCATGTCTTCGTAGTAATTCTCGTCAAACAGGCGAACCAAGGTGTCGTATCCAATGGCGAAGATGGGGTGCAGGCCAGGTGACAGCTCGCGAATGGCAACCGCCTTGTCGATGAACCTTGCGTGGCTGCACCCGGTAATTCCCACGTGGTCGTGTCCTTGGGCCATCAACTCGAGCATGAACAAACGCTGGCCGAGATCGGCACTCGTTACGGTTTTGTCGACATTGGCGACCGACAGCTGTAGAAGTATGGATGAGGCATTGGCGGCTTCGGCCGCTGACTCAGCGAGGGCCCTGTGGGCGAGGGTGGGGGGGTTGAAGGAAGCGTCGAGAATCAGAGACCTGCCCGATTGGTTCGGCTCACGAATAAACACGGCCTTCGGGGAGGCGAGCGGATCGAGGTCAGACATCCGAGTTCGGAGCCGGTCGATTCTATCTGCGTCTGCAATGGTCACACGCCTATGGTAGGCGTGACCGTTGCTACGGTCAATCATTCTGGGTTGACCGTGCTGGAGGTGCGGTGTATGGTGAATAGGGTCCGAGAAATTCACCCAATAGAGAGGCGAGATCATGCACGTTGGAATGAGAATGCCGCCGATGGCCAGGGAAATCGGTGTGGAGTCGACGATCGCGTGGGCGGGGGAAAGCGGGTTCGGGTCGGTCGATCTTCCCGAGGCGACTCCTGACCTGAGCAGGGCTTGCAGGGTATCTGGAGTCGGGATCGGGACGGTGGACTGGGGGGTCGGTGGCGATCTCCTAAGCAAGGACACGGCGAAGCGTCGTAAGGCAGCAACGGCCATGAAGAAGCGCATCCGGGACACGGCCAAGAACGGGAACAACGTGGTCTTTCTGTGCCTGTCACCAGACGATCGCACGCAGAATCGGGCCGATACGTTCGACATCCTGAAGAAGGTATATCCAGGTATTCTCGCGCAGGCGGAGAAGTCTGGCGTCCACCTGGCTATCGAACCCTATCCCGGACCTGCCCCCAACTACCCGTTCCTGGGATGCACGCCTGAGACGCTGAGAGGCGTGTTCGAGGCTGTACCATCCCCGAACTTCGGCATCTGTTACGACCCCTCGCACTTTGTACGGATCGGGGTCGATTACAAGCGCCTGCTAATGGAATTCGGCGATCGCGTCAAGCACGTGCACGCGAAGGATACCGAAATCCTGGAAGACGGCGTGTACGAGTTCGGAAGGCTGGGGCAGAGCTTCGGCCAACGATACAGTTACGGGGAAGGGTGGTGGCGATACTGCATCCCGGGGTGGGGTGATGTCGACTGGCATTGGGTGGTCGCGCGGCTGGAGGAACTGGGATACGAAGGACCCCTTGCGATCGAACTCGAGGACCACCGCTATAGCGGGAGTCCAGAGCTCAACAAGGAGGGCTTACTCGCGGCGAAGGGATACCTGGAGACAATCCTCCGACCACAATAAAAAAGTGGCCGAGCATCCGGAGAGATGCCCGTTCGTCTGACTGCCCTGAACAGGCCTGCCCCGGTCCCGTTATTAGTTGGGGCAGTCAGACTTTCCTTATATGGCTTGGCTGTATCGAATCGGGTCGAGAGCGTGCTCGTAGGTGTGACCAATCAGTTTCCGATCCCTGCGAAGCGTTTCCTTGCTGTTCCCGAGCCTGCAGAAAATGTTCCGCGCCTCTCTCCGGGCTCCCTCTGCTAGTTCAGGCTTGGTGACAGCGGCCCAGTCTCTCCGATGTCTGCCAACGTCTTTGCCCTCATCCTCATCCTCGAGCGCGTCCGAAATCTCCAGCACGTCGTCGAACAGAGATTTCGCGTCTTCGCTGTTGCCGTGTTTCCTGGCGTATACCCAGGCGACTCCGGTGGCCTTTCTCCGGGAACGCATCTCACCGCGGCTCTGTGCCTGCCGGACTACCTCCTGGGAGGCCGCTCGGGCCTTCCGGTGTGATCCAGACGTCAGGTATGCGTCAGTTAGTTTGGAAAGGCCCTTGAGGTCGTGGATCTCATCGAGGTGAACGGACAAGCCGGACTCGGCAAGGTGGCTGGCGATTCGGTGGCTTCACGCGGCGCGTTCGGTTTGGGTGGCGCCGTCGCGGACTGCTTTCAGGAACCCTCGGGAGGCGATCGGCTCGAGCTTTGTCTCGCTGGTGCTGAGGACGGGGAAGACGTCTTTGATCTCGTCGCGCGCTTCGTTGTAATTCTGACGATCCAAGCCAGTCAGGCGAAGCAGCGTGCCGAGGTCGAAATGACCGGCAGCGATGGCGATTCCCTTCAGCAGGCTGGATGCTCCGGATGAGAACTCGAGCACTCGCTGAGCGGCCTGCGCCTGCACATTGTCAGGCAATCCATCCCTCGAGGGATTCGTTGGTGGCGGCGATGATCCGCGCATTCGTCGGTATCTCTTCGACACCGCCGAGTCTGTAGATCACTCGGTTCTCGAGGACTGTCAGAAACTTGGCCTGGAGCTCGAGGGGGAGAAGACCCACCTCGTCCAGGAAGAGCGTTTCACCCTCGGCGAGTTCGAAGAGGCCCTTCTTGTCGATCTTGGCGTCGGTGAAGGCACCCTTCTGGTAACCGAAGAGCTCTGCCTCGATAAGGTTTTTGGGAATCGCGGCGCAGTTGACGGGAACAAACGGTCTATCTGGAGGGCGCCCCGGCGGTGAATCTCTCGGGCCACGACCTCTTTGCTTGTCCCGCTCTCACCCGCAAGGAGGACGATGGAAGGGGGCTCCGCTACCAGGTCTATCAGGGTAACCACGGTCTAGAACGCCGGGTTTTCGCCGATGATCCGGGGCTGGTCGTTCTGTTCGGGCCTGGGGGAGCGGAGTCGGGGGATGACGGAACTGGTTCTGGCGGCCTTTCGTTCATGGCCGCCCTGGGAACTCTAGCTCTTCAGGGTGGCGACGACGGCGGCGCCGATGTCGGCCGGGCTCTTGGTAACTTGGATTCCTGCGGCCTCGAGGGCAGCCATTTTCTCGTCTGCAGTGCCCTTGCCGCCGGAGATAATGGCACCGGCGTGACCCATCCGACGCCCAGGAGGAGCTGTCTGTCCGGCGATAAAGCTGACGACGGGTTTGTTGAACTCGGCTTTGATGTAGTCGGCGGCCTCTTCTTCCGCCGTGCCTCCGATCTCTCCGATCATGACGACGGCTTCCGTCTGATCGTCATCCTTGAACAGCTTGAGGCAGTCGATGAAGTTGGTCCCATTCACGGGATCGCCACCGATGCCCACGCACGTCGACTGGCCAAGCTTTACGTGACTGAGCTGGTGGACCGCCTCGTAGGTCAGCGTGCCGCTTCGGGAGATGACACCGATGCTGCCTGACTGATGGATCGATCCGGGCATGATCCCGATTTTGCAACCGCCCGGCGTGATGACGCCAGGACAGTTCGGCCCAACCAGGCGGGTGGATCTTGTTGAGAGATAGTGCTTTGCACGAACCATCTGGAGTACCGGAATATATTCGCTGATGCACACCACGAGTCCGATTCCGGCATCAGCCGCTTCGATGATGGCGTCGGCGGCAAACGCTCCAGGGACGAAGATCACCGATGCGTCAGCGCCTGTCTCCTTGACGGCGTCTGCAACCGTGTTGAACACGGGCACGCCTTCGTATGTCTGGCCACCTTTCCCCGGCGTGACGCCGCCCACAACCTGCGTGCCGTATTCCTGCATCTGTTGGGTATGGAACCTACCTTCGCCTCCCGTGATCCCCTGCACGATGACCTTTGTGCCCGCGTCGATGAGTATGCTCATCCTTCCTCCGTCCCGTTTACCTGGCTAGTTGTTCCTGGTCCGTTCCTCAACCGTCCCGTCAGTCTGTCCGATGATGATTCGATCTGTCAGTCCCACAAAGAGGCCGCATTCCACGACACCCGGGATGTTCCTAAGTGCTCGCTCCAATCCGGATGGGTCCTCAATCGCGCCGAAGGGGCAGTCCAGTATGTGATTTCCGTTGTCGGTCACGAATGCGGTCCCGTTATCCGTTCTCAGTATGGGGTCGCACCCCAATGCCCCGATATGGCCCGAAGTGGCGTGCCTGCCGAAGGGGGTGACTTCCACAGGCAGGTCGAAAGCGCCTAACACGGCTTTGTCCTTGGTTGGGTCAGCAACGATGATTTGAGTCTCCGTTGCACGGGCGACGATCTTTTCTCGCAGGAGCGCCCCACCGCCGCCCTTGATCAGGTTGAATCCGGGGTCAAGCTCGTCCGCTCCGTCTATCGTAACGTCTATTCTGCTGACCTCGCTGAAATCCGTCAGGGGGATCCCTCCTTCTCGGGCAAGCTTATCAGATGCCTCTGAGGTCGGGATTCCCTTTATGCTCAAGCCCTCCTTGACCCGCTCCGCTAGCCGGACGATCGCGAAATAGGCCGTCGAACCAGTACCGAGTCCAACGATGTGACCGTCGTCTACGTATTCTGCAGCCCTTTCGCCGGCCAGTTGCTTCGGATTCTCGCTCATGGGTTCCCTTTCAACGGGTGGGAAGATATGCCCGGGCCGTCTTGCGAGCAACGAGAATCCCTATGGTTGCGGGGCCTCCTGGAGAGGGGCTATCATGTCCACCGACCGACAATCTTGGACCGATATGGGAGGTGAGGATGGCATACTCGACTCTGGAGGACTTTTTCGGGGATATCGTCGGGAAGGCGATGCGCGGACTCGGGATCGGTGCTGATGAGGTAGCGGCTGCGTCAGGCCTTTCCCCTTCAGATATCTCGAGGATCATGTCCTACGACTTGATCCCGGACGATGAGACGATCGGAAAGATCGCAGTCGCGCTTGACCTGGATGGTCCCAAACTCATTCGCGTTGCCAAAGGGTGGTTGCCAGATGGGGGAAATGACCCGTTCTCGAATGAGCGGATTTCGGTCGACAGGATCATCCTGAGCGCGGGGATGGAGGTCAATGCCTACGTGATGAAGTGTCTGGAGACGGGGGAGGGGGCGTTGGTCGATGCCGGGGGTGAGCCGGATCGCATCGCTGCCCTGATCGAGCAGCTGTCCGTGAACATCACTTACATCCTGGTTACCCACGGTCACGGTGATCACGTGGGTGCTGTGAAGGAGATGAAGCGGAGAACGGGGGCAAAGGTCTACTGCTCGGCGGAGGATTCAGGGATGCTCGGGGGCGTCGATGAAACGGTTTCTGACGGGTGGTCTGACGAGGTCGGGAACGTTCGGGTGGTAGCGCACGCGCTGCCAGGGCATACAGTTGGTGGGATTGGCTACTACTCAGAAGGGGCGCTCTTCTCGGGGGACGCACTGTTCGCGGCCTCTCTGGGGGGCACGCGGAGCAAACCGGCTTATACAGGGCAAATCGAGAAGGTGAGGGGACGGGTTCTGGCGTTGCCGACCGATACCAAGATATTCCCTGGACACGGGCCAATCACGACGGTGGGTCAGGAGTTGGAGAACAACCCCTGCTTCGTCTAGATACGGGGGAACTACTCTTCGGGGGGGCCGTCGGGGTAGGCGATCAGGGAGACCTCTTCCTCGGACAGACGTATCGTTTCGCCCTGATCCTCGAACAGGGCGTCAAACGGGTCTGAGCCGTTCTCGCCACCCAGATTCGACAACTCAACCCAGCGGCCAAGTGCGCCGCAAACCTCGTCTACGGTCGACTTGCGGGCTTCTAGCCTCCGGAGGAGCTTCCGGAGTTGCTCGATTTCCAATTCGAGTTCTCTTGCTTCCTGCTCTGCTGCAGAAAGTGCCTCTGAATAGAGGATATCGTTTTTCTTTTCTGACATAAGGTCTCCGTCTAAAGCTCGTAAACGTTAGTCGGGGAGCCCTTCGGAGTCAAGGATCATTTGGCCAGAGAGAGCGGTTGCTCGCTGGGTCTAATCGATGCAACTTTTGGCCGGGTCGCGATTTAAATAACATGGCCCTCATGCTGCGCTGACGAGAGATCCGCCGAATTCTACGACTGTCCTCGTAGCCACCCGAATGCCAAGTTGTAAGTATCCCTTTTATTACCAGTGCATTGCGACCAGCGAAATACCTTACCAATACGTCTGCAAGATAATCGAATCCGAGTGCTGTGTGGGCGGCACTGGACGGTAACTCACAGGAGTATCCCATGCAAAATTGGCGACGCGTTGCACTCGTCCTGGTGACGACCCTCTTGCCGACCCTCACATTAGGTCAGGAGTACTTCGGCAAGAACAAGGTCAGTTTGGGAGACTATGACTGGCACTTCATCGAAACCGAGCACTTCACAATCTATTTCGACAAGGGCTCCTTGCCTGTTGCCGAATTCGCTGCCAAGGAGGCGGAGCGGTCACTGGCGGAGATCGAGGAAGGCCTGAACTATGAGATGAAGGGGCGCTATCCCCTCGTCCTTTACAACTCTCACAATGGTTTCGCCGTCAGCAACATCATCAACTCCGAACTGACCGAGTTCACCGGTGGGTTCACCGAGTTTGCACAGGGCCGAGTTGTCATCCCCTACACGGGGTCGTATGCCGATTTTCGACACGTGATTCACCACGAGCTCGTTCATTCGGTTACCATCGAGCTCTGGACGGGAGGGGGCTGGCTCGGGGCAATGCTAAACCAGCAGGCAACCATCCCGCCTCTGTGGGTGGTCGAGGGCATCGCTGAGTATCTGTCCCGCTACGGATGGGATGTCGGTGCGGACAATATCATTCGGGACGCCACGATTACCGGGTATGTGCCACCGATCGAGTTTATCCCGCAAGGCGGCCTGTTCGCATACAAGGGTGGCCAATCGATATTCTACATGATCGAGCAGGAATACGGTCGAGATAAGGTTGGGCAGGTTATCCGGGACGTTCGGACGGCCAAGACGATCGACAAGGCGTTGAAGTCGGCGCTCGGGATCGGGGTCGAGGAACTCAACGAGAAGTGGCATATCTGGCTGAAGCGCCAGCATTGGAATCAGATCAACAAGCACGACAGCCCGGATGAGATCGCCAAGTCGCTAACCGACCGTGAGGAGGAAGGGGGAGTCTTCAACGTGGCGCCCAAGTTCTCGCCTCAGGGAGACAAGATCGCCTACCTGTCCGACCGGAAGGGTACGTTCGATATCTACCTCCGTTCGGCAATCGATGGGAAGGATCTGGGACGTCTGGTCGAGGGAGAACGTTCGAGCGACTTCGAGTGGATGTTCGTCCTGCGTCCCGGCATCACCTGGTCGCCTGACGGCCGGCACATCGCTTTTGCTGCGAAGTCGAAGAACAAGAACACGCTCTACACGCTGGACGTGAAGCGTCGGCGTCTGAAGAAGCGGTTCAACTTCGATCTCGACGGTTTGTTCGAGCCGGCGTGGTCGCCGGACGGGAAGCGGATCGCGTTCTCCGGCTTGAAGGACGGCTGGTCGGACGTATACATCGTTGATGTCGAGACAGACGATCTACACAGAATCACCCACGACCCCTACGACGAGACGAATCTCAGGTGGTCACCGGAGGGAGAGTGGATCGCTATGAGCGCCGATCATCCGGACGAAGACCTCAACTTCGACGGCCGCAAGGACTTCGAATATGGCCAGTATGACATCTTTGTGATCCGGCCTGATGGGTCGGAGTTGCGTCGGGTGGTCCATAATGAGGCAAAGGAATCATACCCTCAGTGGGGCCCTGATGGTAAGAAACTGGCCTTTATCTCTGACCGGACCGGTGTGGGGAACATCTACGTCGCTGACATCGACGGTGATGAGCACGAGAAGGCAGTGACCAACCTCCTCGCGAGCGCACTCGACTTCGATTGGTCGCCTGACGGGAAGAAGATGGCTTTCACCGTGTTCCACAAGGGTGGATACGACGTGTTCACGCTGAAGAACCCGCTCGACAAGTTGAAGGCGCCGACGGAGCTTCCGCTTACCCGTATCGCAAAACGCAAGAGGGGGGTCGAAGACAAAACCTTCGTTGAGATCCAACGCGAACGCTCCCGCTCCGAGCAAGACTCAGTTGCCTCGGCACAGGAGGATGAGCTTGACGCCGCTATCCTGGATGAAGAGGTCGCCGGAGCATCGACCAGTGAGGAGGCGGTTGCCGATGACTCGGCAGAGCGTCTCGAGCAGTGGGTGTCCGATCAGGTGGCCCTAGCGGCAGCCGAGGATGCTGAAGACCGTTCAGCGGAAGACGAGAATGTCGCGGTCCTCGACGACTGGGAGCGGGAGTTCAAGGTCAACAAGTACAGGGTGCAGTTCAAGCCGGAGATCTTCGCGGCGAACGCCGGCTTTGACACTTTCTATGGCGTCAGTGGTCTTGCACAGTTCTCCTTGAGCGATGTGATGGGGGATCACCGGCTGTCCCTGCTGACCAGCCTGAACTTCTCGATCGAGGACAGCGATTTTTACCTCACCTATGCCTATCTGAAGCGACAGACGAACTACTTCAACACGTTCTTTCATACACGTCTGTTCTTCTTCAGTGGGAATCGGCTGTTCGCCGACCGATACTACGGGGTTACGAGTGCGATCGACCGGCCGTTCAATCGGTTTAGCCGAGTCGAGGCCAGTATTCGCTTCATTACGATTCAGCGTGACGAGTTTTCCAATGCGCTGAACCCGTTCGTTAACAACGGGTTCTTTGGTGGTCCTACGCAGAACAATCAGGGCGTGACGATCCGGACAGATCGCGCAGCCATTCCTCAATTAGCACTCGTCGACGATAACACGCGACCAGGCTTCTTTGGCCCGGTCTCCGGTCGACGCGCCAGGCTCGACCTCGAGGGAAGCCCGGCCGGGCTCGAGTACTTTACTGTCTCCGGTGATTACCGGAAGTACATGCGGATGCTGGACCAGTATACGTTCGCGATCCGACTTTCCGGTGGAACGAGTTTCGGGCGAAACCGGTCGCGGTTCTTCGTGGGCGGCGTCAACAACGTTGTAAATCCGACCTTCTCGACCATCGCCCGTGTTCCCACGGATCAGGTATTCTTCTCGAACTTCGTGTGGCCTCTTCGAGGGGTACGCCTTTTCGAGACGGCGGGAGATTCGTATGCTCTCGCCAACATCGCGTTCCGATTCCCGATGTTCCACCAGATCGCGATGGGATGGCCCTTGCCTTTCTTCTTCCAGGATGTCCAGGGCGAGTTGTTCCTTGACGTAGGCGGCGCCTTCAATCGGGATGCGTTCGACCCCTGGGAGGCTAGGGACGGCGGTTTCGAGCTTCGCGATCTCAGAGCCGGCTATGGGTTCGGCACCCGTGTGAACCTTGGTCTTTTCATCTTTCGGTATGATATTGCCTGGCCGACGGATTTCGCGGAATCATTCCATCCGTTGCAGTACTTCTCGATCGATATCACCGGCGTATTCTAGAGTTTCGAGAGTTGACGCTGATGCGCCCTCGCCGATCTCGTAGGCGGGGGCGTATTTTGTTAGGGTTACGTTTGGACGCAATCAAATGCAAGACTTGCGGGAGGGTTTACGATCGCTACGATATCCGGTGTCCGGACTGCGGAACGCCTAACCGTGAGGATCGGGGCGGGGGGCGGAAGGTCTGCGTCTCGTGCCGGATCTTCGCTGGCGTGTCCGTCCTGCTGTTGATCTTCTGGCTGTACGTGTTCTGTACACGTGTGCTCTGAATTTGGAGGCGTTGTGGACGCAAAGAAGCGATACATCGAGGGGCTCTCGCTCCTAGCCAAAGACGATCTGAGTGGCGCCGTGGCGGCCTTTCGGGACAGCGTCGCTCTGGACGATCAGTTTGGGCTCGGATATCTCGGTCTGGCGCAGGCGTTGGATCGGCAGGGCGTTGTGGATGAGGCGATCAAGGTGGTACAACAGGCGATCGTTTTGATGCCGGAGGACCCGCTCCCACACACCAGTCTATCCAGGCTTTATCAACAGAAGGATCTGATCGAGGAAGCGGAGGAAGAAATGGCGGAGTCGATGCGACTTCAGCGCGCTAAGGAAAGCTAGGCCGCCTCCTGGGGGCGACGGCCCCATACGAGGGATATAAGGCCTGGACCGCCGAAGACGAGAAAGCCGACGTATGCAAGGCTGTGGCACACGGTGGCGAAGGCAAGCGCTTCGTCCAGCGGTACGCCATAGATCTCGTTCAGCGCGCGGCTACAGAAGAGGTGGTACGTTCCGGCACCGCCAGGCGTCGGGATGACGATACCGAGGGTTGCGATCGTGACGACCACGATCGCTTCCGTCACTCCGAGATCGTATTTCGCCGGAAAGTCGAACGCGTAGAGTGGGACATACAGAGACCCGACGTAGGCAACGTTCAGGACCAGGGTCCACCAGGCGATCCAGATGGCACGGGAAGGGGAGCGGATGGAGTCCATTCCGTCAAGAAAGGACCGGGCGAGATCGATGATTCTCGCCGCGATGACAGACGAGAACAACGATTGCAGTCGATCCAGGATGCGTTGGCCACCGATCGAGAGGACGAACAGGGCAAGGGTTGCGATCCCGATGCCCAGGGCGGCCCAGATGACGATCCCTTCCATCCAGGGGAAGACTGCCTCGAGTCTTTCTCTGACCAGAAACATCACACCTGCGAACATTGCCAACAACATGATCAGATCGATCAATCGCTCGACGGCAACGGTGGCGACGAGACCGGACATCTTATTCGGATCGCGTTCGATCGCCCAGATTTTGGCGATTTCTCCGGCTCGTGGAATCAGATTGTTGCCCGCGTACCCGATCAGTATCGCAGCGACGAGCTTGTGAATGGGTAAGCCGGGTAGGACCGACCGCATAAGGATACGCCAACGGTAGGCGCGTGGGTAGGAGGCCAGCAGTACCAGGCCGACTGCTCCGAGCAGCCAGATGGCATCGCTCTGTCTGACGATTTCCCACACGCGGGACAGATCAACGTGCTCAAAAGCCGAATAGAGAAAGAATCCGGCCAGTCCAAGGCTCAGGATGATCTTTGCTACTTCACGTGGATTGATCACGCCTGGAATACCTCGGCTAGGCTGTTTAGGTCTCTACCGTGTTCGGTTTTCAGCCGTTCGCCGGCTTCGGCGGGGGTGACACCATCGTGAACGATCCCGTAGATCGCGCTGGCGACGGCGGCCGGGTCGTGGGTGCCCGGGTGATGCACGTTCCGTCCCACGAGTGCTCCGCGAACGTTCGCGCCGGCTGTCATTCCTGAAGCAAACTCCTCGAACACTCTCATCGGGTCGCCAGTCGATTCTCCGCCTAGCATCAACACGGGACAGGACGTCGACGCCGCGACCTCATTGTATCGCTCCGTGTATGGGATCTTGATCCAGGTGTTCAGAGACGACTTGCCGAGTCCGGACGCGACGCCCACGGTACGGATCATGGCTTCTGGTGTTTTGGTCACCCGGTATCCTGTGTCCGACCGTTCCACAGGCAGGGGCTCGAGATACATCGGTATTCCGTGGTCGACACAGGCGTCGATGGCCTGGGCACATCCGGTAAGCGTTTTCAATGAATCGGGGTTGGTGTCATCGAGACGGAACATCGCCTTGACAGCATCCAGACCGTTCTTCGCTGCCCGCTCGACAGTGTAGGCAGTGAAGGTATCGTCCATCTCGAATGCCGCACCCGCCAGACCACCCCGGTTCATAGTGCCGACCATGATCCGTCCATCCAGGATAGACGGCTTTCCTGCGTCCACGATCAAGTGATCGACGATCAACAGATCCTCGAGGATATCGGGTGTACCAAGGATCCCATCGCAGTTGGGGGTGCTCAGGACGCGAACCAGCCGCCCCAGATACCCGTAGCGGCTGCCCATCGCGAGCGGGTCACCTGCGGCCGTATTTACGGCCCGCGCAGGATGATCCGCTGCAAGGATCATCACGTTTCCTGAGTCTTTTACCCACGCCGTGGGACGTTTGCGTGTCTTCGCTCTTTGTGAGACGACTTCAGGCTTTGTGATTCTGATTCTGGTGATTTGGTCGTAGAGCGTCCGGGGAAAGAAGCGGTCGAGTTGGAAAGAGTTACTGTTATCCATAGCCAAGATTGCGTAGCGCGGTGTCCTTCTTTCGCCAGTTCTGAATGACTTTTACATGTAAGTCGAGGTATACGGGGTGTTGCAGGAATTTTTCGATCCGTCCGCGAGCGTTCTTCCCGATGTCACGGAGCGTCCGTCCACCCTTGCCGATCACGATGCCCTTTTGGGAATTGCGCTCGACGATCACGTTGGCCTTGATGTAGATCTTCTTTCGGTCTTCATCGAAGGACTCCACCTGGACAGCGATCGCATAGGGTAGCTCCTGACGGAGTCGGTTGAAGATCTCCTCCCGGATCAATTCTTCACAGAAAAATCGCTCCGGCTGCTCCGTGAGCACATCCTCAGGATAGAACCTCGGGCCAAGCGGCAGGGTTTCCTCGAGGCGTTCCCGCAGTTTGATTACGTCCGTACCGGCCAGAGCAGATACTGCCAGGACGTGTCGGGGGGATGCTAGATCGAGGATACGGTCGAGGGAGGATGCGGCCTGTTCTTCCGGGACGAGATCGCATTTGTTGAGGGCGACTACGACCGGGATCGCGTGGCCGCTGACTGCCTTGATCACCTCGCTGTCGAACGTGCGATCGAGGTCGGACGCGTCGGCGAGGCATAGGATGATGTCCGCACCCTCGAGGGCGGTGTCGATCTCGTTGCGCATCAATTCGTGGAGACGATAGGCCGGGTCGAGCAGGCCTGGTGTATCGAGAAACATCATCTGGGCCTTCTCGGTCGTGAAGATGCCCAAGATACTCTTTCGCGTGGTTTGGGGTTTGTCCGTCGCGATCGACAGACGTTCGCCTACCAGCGCGTTGAAAAGTGTCGACTTACCCGTGTTGGGCCGTCCCAGCACGACGATGTGCCCCGATCGGAAACCCTCCGGAGCGTTCAGCAATTGGTCCATAGTGTTCAGAAGTATAGAGAGGCAGAGATTCTGTATGTATTGTCCAGGTCGTCGTTCTCGAGGAAGGCGACGTCGACGCGGATTCTGTCTGTTGGCGAGAGTCCGGCACCGGCAGTCAGATGATCACCCTCGATCCCCAGACGGGCGGAAAGCCCCGTACGGTGTCTGTACTCCGCACCGACTCTGAGGTGCTGACCATCGTCCGCTGATGAAGTTTCGGCGTTCAACAATAGGCTCGCAGCAAGGAGAAGATGCCCATCGATGGGGCCTACTGGTCGTGTCCAGCCCATACCAAGGTCCAGCGAGGGGGAAATGGTGTCGCTTTTACCCGAGTCGAAGGAGATGCGTGTCGATCTCGCATCGCGGATGACGAGACCGACACGCAGGCTGTCTCGAGCGATGTACTGGAGGCCTAGGTCGATGCCATACCCCGTCCCATTTCCTACGCTTAGCTTCCTCCAGATGACCTTTGCTCTGCTTCCCAGAGATAGTTTCTCGTTGATCGCTCGACCGTAGCCGACGTCGAGGGAGTAGTCGGACGTTCCGGTGTTGCCCGATACGGTTGGACGATTATCCGCTCCGATCGATCTGCCCAGATCTTCCAGCGCGCTGAGTTGGATGCCATCCACACCGACTCGAACGAGGCCGACCGAAAAGGTCCCCGCATTGCTCGGGATTCCCACGACGATGATATCGTGATTGATCGTTCCACCAAACTGCTCGGCGTGTTGCGCCTGTATCTCGTTCCTCCCAAGGCGCGTCAAGCCAGCGGGATTCCAATACAGAGACGTGGCGCCATCGCTGACGCCCACAAATGCGCTCCCCATCCCCAGCGCCCGTGCACCTGCCCCTATGGAGAGGGGGTCGCCAGCATACTCCTGGCTCACAGCTGACCCTGCCAGGAGCAACACGCTGCAGAGAAGGCCGCACATCAACGTTCGTCCAAGGCAATCAAGATGGCCTGCGTGCCCGCCTCGATGGCGGCGCTAATCGATTTCAAGTCCTTTCCGGAAACCGTCACGTGTGGCGTCTGTCTCGGTCTGGGCAGGTGGTCGGATGCGATCAGAAATGGGGGAGCAAAGAGCAGGCGATCGTGCGTCGTTGGTCCCTCGATGAGTCTGCCCACAAAGTCTAGGGGAAGTCGCCGGTTTCCGAGTCGGTGTCCGCGGTGTGATTCGGTTGGCACGTTCGGTGACCAGCTTTCGGTGAACGTGAAGACGGACACCTCCGCGGGCAAGGTTTCACTATAATCCTGGATGCGGGCTCTCATCAGCAGTCGTCCACCAGCTTTGAGGTCCAGGTTGCCCCGATAGAGGTCAAGGACAAGGTAGTAACGCTCCTCGGAGGCTTTGGCCCACTGAAGCTCCTGTCGCAAGGCCTTCTGCTCGACGCCGGGTGGAGGAGTTGCCGAGACCAGGGCGGACAGAAGCAGGAACAGGGCCATCAAAAGACGTAGACCTGCGTTCCGATCTCGGCGTGGCGATACGCTGTTGTCAGATCGTCAGCATCCAACCGGACGCAGCCGTGCGTGATCGATCGGCCCAACAGGTTGGGGTAGAGCGTGCCGTGTATCGCGTAGCTATCCTGCAGTTCCAGGGCGAAGTCTCCGAGTGTAGTGCCGTCGAGCCGGTTGAACATCCATGGGAGGACTGGGGCCTCTTCGTTCTTCTCGACGAACGCCCAGACCGGTTTCTTCCAAATCGGGTTCTTTACCTTCTTCTGAACGCTGAAGACTCGACGAGGTGTCTTGAAGTGCCAAGCCTGGCGACGCTTGGCACCGAGGAGGATCTTGCCACTTCCAGTTGCGCAGGTCGCCTCAACGACGACAGAATCAGGCGACCGAACGGTGAGACGATTCCGGTGGCGGTCGATGACAATATACATATCACGTCCGGCGATCGACTCGAGTTCCCGCCTCAAGGACTCGACATTTTCCCGAAGTTGTGGATTGTCTTGCATAGCAGTGGGGGGCCCGACTGACGTCGGCTTTGTCTTGTTCGTTGGTGGGGCGTCTGAATCGACGAAACCGCATGCTGAAAGGAGCGCGGCCAAGACGCTTGTCCTGGAGAAGCTCATACGATCACCCTACAAATAGGAAAACCGAGAGGTCGTTGCCCTCTCGGTTTCCTGGAACTCAATTATTTGCTGCGGTTCTTAGAGCTCGTACCAGGGCCGATTCTTCATCTTCCAATCTTCGATCTTCTTCATCGCCACCTGAACGGCTGACTGAACTTGGTTCAGCTTGCTCTCCGCCGACTTGGCCTGCTCGAGAGCGGAATTGAAGCTGCCGTTATTCAGGCTGCCGCGGGCATCACCAAGAGCTGCTTCCGCCTGACCCAGGTCGGCCCGGAGCTGGTCGAGGTCACTGTCTGCACCTTTGCCGCGGGGAGCGCCGTCCACAGCCGCGCGGGCGTCGCCGATTGCATTGGAGACCCGGTTTACGATCGCCTGGGCCTCATCACGGAGGCGGGTCTTGGTCGTCTCTGCCAGAGACTTTGCCTGATCGGCTTGATCCTTTGCCTGAACAGCGGCCGTTTTAGCTTCTTCGTAGTTGCCCTGCTCCGACTTGGCTTTAGCGTCCGCGAGCGTGTTCTTCGCCCGGTTGTAGGCGTCGGCAGCGTAAGTGTCAGCACCCGCCTGACGGGCGGAATCAAGGGCCGCCTGGGCCGCATCCAACTCGACCTGAGGGGGAGAACCGCACCCAACCACGGCGACGACAAAAGCAAGGAAAGCACCGAATTTAAGAAAGGATCGCATCCGCCCCTCCTACGCAAGGGAATGTTTAATAACGGTGATCGATTGTCTAGGCGCCGTCATTCTCGGCGTCAAGATACCATAACTCGTGTGTATATGGCTAGTTAGACAACTCATAAGATACACCTACTAGGATGGCATGTCAAGGCGCATTTTGTTGAAGAACAAGGTGTTTGGGCCCTATCGGGGCTCACCGATCATAGCGCCCTCTTTCAGGGTGATAAAGCTTGTTCCGCGGTCGAATTCTGCCACTTTTCCGCGATAGCGCAGAGCCTGGCCGACTTTGAGGTCTTCGAGGCTGTCCCGCCACTTTTCCTCGAATCGGATCAGAACGTCGGAGGAGGATAGTCTGGAGGCTTGTTTCACCGTCACATACAAGTCGTCCCCCTTGCCAAGGTTGACGTATGTGACCTTACCCTTCCAGGCGACGGGGGACATCCGCCAGTACTTGAATTCTTCGAGTTTCTCGTCATCGCTCAGCGGACTGGATGGCCCGAACATAATGTTGAACGTTCGGTATGTAACCTCGATGCGATTACTCGATTGGTTGCGCTTGCTGTGCTGGTTCCAAGCATACGCATAGACGAGGATACAGACGATGATGGTCAGGGCCAGGAAGCCCTTGACCTTAGTCATCTTCACCGATTGAGACTGGGGCCCGTAGGCGATCCGGTGTAGGCGTTGCAACTCGGCCATCCGGGCTCTTTCTTCCTTGGTCTGCTCGTACTCGGTGGGCCGGCTGTCAGGCGTGAGGTCTAGGCCACAGACGCTGCAGCGGCCCCCCTCGGTGACCGTCACCTTCTCCCCGTCAGGAACAGACTTATCGCACAAGGGGCATTCGCTCATGCCCGAACTATAGGCCCTGAGGTCTGACACGGGCAAATGCCCCTTTATCGTGCGCCATAGGGAGGAATGCCTATTAGGGAGGAATGCCTACTTACTGAGCTAGCACGAAAACGCCCTTTCCCCGGTTTCGGTCACTCAAAGAGTTCCTACGCGGAGAAAGGGCATTTGACCTCGGCTCACCCCGAGACCGAGGCTGTAAGCTGCAAGTTAAGTCCGACTGGCCGGGCCGGATGTGAAATCAGTCACATTGATGTCGCGCTCCTTGCCGTGATCGACTTCCTGGTGATCAAGCGACTCGCCCTTCCGAACCGTCTTCAATCGTTGGTGTCGACGATCCTGTGGTCCCTGATGTTCGGTCTCTCCATGGATCTGCCAGGTTTGGAGACCATGCTGCTACACTGCCTGGTTTCAGGTCTGCTCTAGAGTGGCCTGCTATAAATCATTCTCGGTCTGGTTGGACGACACTGAAAAGAAAAGGCGAGCCATCGGGCTCGCCTTTGTCGAAGTCACAGTCTTGCAGAACTTTACGGCCCCTTTTTCAGGATTACGTTCAGCGGCTGGATCGGCTTGTAGAGATACTTCGCGTCCTCCAGCGACAGTGACGTCCCGAACACGGCGATCTCGTCGATTTTTCCGCTATACTTGTAGTGGTTGAAGCGGGCGACGATGTCATTGATGGTCCACGACATATCCATCAGGATATTGCTCTTTTTTCCCTTTTCTTCACCATCGATGTAGAGGCGCCACTCTGCGTCCATTTTCCCGCTGTTGAAGTTCTCCCAGGTAATCACGACGTGATGCCATTCGTCGGCCTTCCACCCGATGTTCGGTACCGTGATCACGTGCTTCTCGACCATCGCGTCGGAGATCTCCCCGGTCTTGTTCGGGTAGCAGCCAAAGCGGAGCGATCTGGGCGGTTTTGTGAAGTCCACAAAGATGACGGCATCGTCCCAGGGATAGGCATTTCCTTCTCGTTTACCGATGTGAAACGGCTCGGGGAAGTCAGCCTCAAGGCCAGCGACGTTGACGCTGAGCCAGAAAGCAACGGCTCCACTCCAACCGTTGTCGCTGTAGGCGAAGTTGGTCTTTGCCGGGTAGCTCATCGCAGTGGCCGTGGGCTCGAACTCTACGTATCCGTCTGCCACGCCGCCGTTGAGGTGGTGACGGGTGTTGGCGCCGTCGAGTCGGGCCCCCCGATCTCCCTCCGCCCAAAGGGCATCCACCCCCTTTTCGAAGTTCGAGTAGAAGAGAACGTTCGCCTCCAGCTTCTCCTCGATGGCCTTCTCCGGACCGCCACATCCTATTGCTGTGACCGCAGATAGGACAAAGACGTGCCCGAGTTTGAAGGCTGATTTCCACGTTCCGTTCATTCTGCTACTCCCTGGTTAGACCGCCACGGTCTTTGGGTTCGATATCACTTAAACAGCAAGGCTGGCAATATATACAGGCGGTTAGGCCACGCAAGCGCTTTGTCCGAATCGGGACGCCTAGAAGGCATTCAGTTCGGTGTTCACGGTCAGGGCTTGGCGTGTCTGATGCGTCTGACCGGTTCCCCTCGTTGGGCGGTATTTGGTGCGTCTACCGGAGTACGAAATTCTGAACCGTAGGGCAGGGAAGGGCTCGAACAGCAATCGGAGTTCGCCCTCGCTCGTCGTGGTTCGATCTCCTGCTAGAAAGTCGCGCGTCGATTGGTCGGTGGGGCGCCGCCCCTGAGCCGCGTCTCCACCGACGTTGATAAGTTCTCCGTTGACGCTGGGGTTATCCCCCTCGCGGGATCGCGAGGCTGTCATCACAAGTCGGAATCGGTCGGTCATCCACCATTGCACGCGCCCCCAGATCCGGTCCGCATTGGGCCCGAGCGGATGGCCGAGCAGCGAGCCGAAGTGGGTATAGCTGTTGATGTTGAAGTTATGCGCATAGGTGTAGGGCTCGATGCGCGCATATTCGATGCGTAGGTCGGTATCCTGGATTCCGAAGGGGTCTGTCAGGTAAGTCCCGACCTGAATGCCGATCTGGTTCGAGAAAGCCTCCGGCGTGAACTTCTGGAGATCGTCGAAGAAGAGGGCGCTGTAGAAATGATAGCCTCGTCGTGGTCGGTAGCTGATGTCCATTCCGAAGGTCAGGTTGTCAGATTCGCCGGCATAACTCTGAGATCCGACAAAGGGTGCGATCGGGATTGCGTATGCCGGCTCGAACTGCCGATCCCCATAGACAACGCTTTCGTGGACACCGAGCCGAAGGCTCGGGTTGAGCGTAATCTCCAATCGATGGGCGACGAGCCGCTTTGGAGCGGGAAGGGTCCGCCGATGGCCGTTGCTGGTTGTGGTCGTCCCGAAAGCAAGGTCCTCTTCACGCGACGTCCTCAGCAGGGCGAACAGGTGGTCGAAGCTGAGAGCTTTGTGCGAGGCTGTGAAGCGGCCATAGACGTATGATGGACCTGCACGGTCGAGCGTCAGGTTCGCGTTGCGTCCGGGGCCCCAGTCGAAGGCCTGCTTCCCTCCTTCGAGATCGAACCACGGCAACTGCATCCGAAAGAGATAGCGACTCTCTCTGAAGTCGACGGTTTTTCCTTTGAGTTGAACCGTCTCTACCGGGGATGACCAGACATCGTCGATCGACGTTGCGGCCTGGTCGCTCCACTCTCTGGCTTCGAAGTGCTGCGCCCTGAACGTGACCCGGTCATGGAACCTTCCTTCTGCAATCAGGCCCACGTAGGTCTGCGATACCCACTGACGGTCCGTGGGGGAGTCCACCGCGACGAAGGCCTGCCGAAACAAGGGATTCAGCCTGATATCAAGCGCAGAGTCCGCGTAGGCATACAGTTGGCCGGACACGCTTTGTCCGAGACCACCATTCGATGTCGGCAGAGACCGTTTCAGGAAGCGTCGTAGTGCAGATCGCTCGATGTCGGACAGCCCCCCTCGTCCGATCAGCTCCTGCGACACGTCGACGACGGCCTGGAGACGAAAGGGCCGGATTCCAGGGAGTGGCGCAGTATGGATGCGGGTCTGAACCCGGTCGAGAATCCGATAGACCGGGTCGGACAGCGGGATGTCCGCGGTGGCGGGCAACGAGGCGAGGAAACAGAGGAGGAGAAAGAGTCGTGACACGTTCGGGCTTGAATCTGGTCCAGTCTGCTTGGCTTTGGGCGTCGGGGACGCGCCAGCTAGGGCGACCACGAATCTCGTGGCGTGAATATGATCGAGTACCCCGGGGCTGTCAAGACGGTCCTGGGTACAACCGATTGTAAAACCTAAATATAGCGGAGTAGGTGCCGCATCTAAAAAACTTGACACCTTACAGGCCAATACATTTCTTAGATTCGCTTCGCCTCTTCCGTCCCCAATGAGGCGCGCCTTCACCTACACTTTCCTGCATTCCTGCGGAGTTAACCGAATATGCTTAAAAAGATCGGGACCGCCTTCCTCTGGCTCATCGCCATCTTCATGCTGTCCTCGGTGACCATCTTCAACCCGGGGCAGGTGACCGACTTCTTCGTGAAGTTGTTCAACATCCAGCCCTCCATCCCGGAACTCAAACCGATCGTGATCACCGAACGTGATCGAGCGATCAAGGACCGGGCTGACTCCGTCACGAGGGAGGATCTCCGGACGACTTTGGAGGCCCTGACCACGAACGGATCGCGAGTTCCAGGATATCCGGGACACAAGCGCGCTTTCAACTACTTGAAGAGCCAGTTCGAGCAGTTGGGCTTCCAGGACATCGCCGTCGAAGAGTATGACGTGACGGTGCCCGTGGATCAGGGGGCATCGCTGAAGAGCAACGGAATAGACGACGTCCAGCTCTACTCGCTCTGGCCGAACCACGTCCAGACGCCCACGTTGCCGAAGGCCGGGCTCACGGGTCCGATCGTCTATGGTGGGAATGGAACCTTCAAGGAGTTGAACGGCAAACCGGTCGATGGCAGCATCGTCTTAATGGACTTCGACTGTGGCCAGAATTACTTCAACCCCCGGATGCTCGGCGCTACCGCAGTCGTGTTCTTCGACAACGGCCGCGTGACGCAGGGAGAGGCGCAGGACAAGTTCCTCCTGGTTCCGGCTGACCTGCCACGTTTCTGGGTAGAGAAGCAGGACGCGCAGACGCTTCTGGGGCTTGCCGATCGTCAGGCCGAAGTGACCCTCAATGCCAAGATGACGTGGGAGGAGGTCCCGAGCTGGAATCTGATCGCCACGCTCAAGGGCGTCGACGATTACATCACGGAGCGAGAGGAACGGAAGTGGAAGGATCAGATCATCGTTCTGAGCTCGTTCTACGATGCCATCTCGGTCGTGCCTGCCCTGGCCCCCGGGGCCGAGAATGCTACTGGCATCGCCGCTCTCCTCGAGTCGGCCAAGGCCCTGAAGGCGAATCCTCCGAAATACACGGTCAAGTTCCTGGCCACGGGTGCCCACTTTCAGGGACTGCGCGGCGTTATCGATTTCCTCTACAAGCATTCTCGTGAGAGTGACTTCTGGCGGGAGCGAATTCCCGACAGCGAGAAGATCGACTTCCGTCTGTTCATCGGGCTGGACATGAGCAGTGAGTCTGATCAACTCGCGAGCTTCTCGCACGGAACGTTCAACAACAACTTCTGGACGACGGACAACTACCTGAATAACCTGTTGGCTCCGTACGCCGAGAAATTCGATGACTACCTTGCGCGTGTTTATCCGGGGGAGGCTCGACACGTCGACGCGATCGCCCCGCCAAAGCGGACGTGGAAGAACTTTATGCCCGTGCGTCTCGGGTTCGACAGCGAGATGGTCACGTTGGTTGGTAAGGAAGGGATCACGATCGCGGCGCCGTCGACGAGCCGACGCTTTGTTGATACGCCGAATGATAATCTCGAGAATCTGAATCTCGATAACCTGACCCGGCAGACACAAACGTTGGTCGGTGCCCTGCTCAAGGCCAGCGAGGATCCGGATTTCTTCCGGGTCTCCAAGCTCAAGCTGCAGGATCGTGGCCACCGGCTTCACGGGAAGATCCGCAAATACGATCGGAATATAGATTTCGCCCTGCCTCGCGTACCGATGTCTGGCGCGATCGTTACATACCAGCAGTGGGGGCCAATCAATAGTGCGGCGGGCGTACGCACCCTGATCGTGGACAAGGCCTCCGAGGGGCCGATCTACGACGAGAGTTACGGAGCCGGTGCCGAGTTCGGCCCTAAAGAGGCTGTGGACCAGACCGGCGCGTTCGAGTTCGACATTATGGTAAACCGTTGGGGGAACTGGGTCCTCGCCTACGACTTCGACGATGAAGGTCGGATCACCTACGCACCGGACTTCGGGACTGAGGGCGATCTGGAGGGGAAATCGAACTCCAAGTCGAAGTTCCCGACCTTCCAGCGATATGGTTGGTGGGAGAACGAGATGATGGAAGTGCTGTTCGAGTGTCGCTCGCTCAGTGTTTTTGAGATCATCGACTCGAGCTACCTGACAGCCCTCGACAAGATGACGGTCCTGAACGAAGACGATGTTCGTCCTATCGAATACGGCTTCTCCTATGTACTCGGTCAGAGCACGCTCGAAGGAGACGTGACGAGTGCGGGCGTGGCCTTCGCCAAGTATAATTCGACGACAGGAGAAACCGACCCGCTCAAGATTCTGATGAGCACTGGGCTGTTCGGGGTGAAGTATCTGCTTCTGAACGCACCGCAGGAACTCTTGACGAGTCCGGTTGACAAATGGGATGTGGACGAGGCCCTGAAAAAACGGTCGCGAGGGGCGGGGCATCGGGGCGGCGTGATCTTCCGACCTTCCTACGAAGCGGCGAAGGATATGTGGGTCGTCGACGATGTCCGGATGAAGCAGTTGGCTCAATACGGGATCGAGAATCAACGGCTCGAGATGTTCCACGACCGGGCACGCGAAGCGCTGAGCGAAGCGAACACAAAGCTTGCCGCGTATGACTATGAAGGTTTCATGGAAGCCGCGCGACGGGCCTGGGGATTGGAGGCCCGTGGTTATCCTGAGGTCATGTCGACAGCGAACGATACCGTCCGTGGCATCATCTTCTACTTTATTCTTCTGCTTCCGTTCTCATTCTTCTGTGAGCGTCTGCTGTTCGGGTTCCCGGACATTACCAAGCGCCTCGGTGGTTTTGCGGGCTTCTTCATCCTGTTCTTCATCATCCTCAGGTTTGTGCATCCAGCCTTCAAGCTGAGTAACTCGCCCTACATCATCTTCCTGGCATTCGTGATCCTTGCGCTTGGTGCGGTCGCAATGGTGATCGTCATCTCGAAATTCGGGCAGGAGGTCCGGAAGATGAAGGCAGCTGCTGCAGGCATGTATGAAGCGGATGTCGGGCGATTATCGGCGACCACGGCAGCGATTACGCTCGGGATATCCAACCTGAGGAAGCGGCCGCTTCGAACAGGTTTGACTGCGATCACTCTGACATTGCTGACGTTTACCACGTTGTCGTTTACGTCCGTCCAGACATCGCTCCAGTTCTACAAGCTGCCGCGAGACAACAACCCGTCCTACCAGGGTGTCCTGGTCCGTGACCGCGCGTGGCGAGGCATGCAGGAATCGGTGCTCGACTATCTTCGGAGTGAGTTTGAGGACCGGGCGGCTGTCGTGCCGCGGGCCTGGGTGTTGTCCCAGGTGCGTGGTGAGCGGGCCTATATCAATTTCGAGCGGGTGACCGAAGCATCTGCGCCGCCCAGAAGCAGGGCCACGTATATCGACTTCGATCTGGGATTGACCACCGGTAAGGACAGCTTCGTTAATGCCGTTCTCGGGTTGACTGCAGATGAACCGCAGATCTCGGATGTCGACGACTACCTGGTCGCGGGTCGATGGCTAGAGCCCGGCGAAGAGTTCGTCTGTATCCTGCCACACGATCTTGCCGAACTGGTAAGCATCTATCCAGAGGATGTGGGGACGGCGCAGATCCAGATGATGGGGCAGACGCTGACAGTGATCGGTATTCTCGACTCAGATGCCTTCAACAAGTGGAAGGATCTGGATGACGAGAAGCTGACGCCGGTCGACACGGTTAAGGAGAAGGATGATTTGGCCGATGCGCAGGACCAGGATCCCCGGGTGGTCGCGGCAGCACCGATCGAGACGTTTACCCATCTCGAGTCAACCAATACGTTGATCGTCCCGTATCAGTTCGTGCGTGATGTGGGCGGTACGCTCAACTCCGTCGCTATCTCAGATTTTGTCGACGAGAACGGTGATATTAAGGAGAACTTCATTCCTGATATCGAGGAGTTTATGGCTCGGGTCTCTCTGACGATGTTCGTTGGGTACCAGGAAGGGGTCACGGTCTACAGTTCGATCGGATCGACCAGCCTGTCCGGGCTTGGAAATCTCTTTATCCCGATCTTGATCGCGGCGCTTATCGTTCTCAACACGATGATGGGCGCGGTTTACGAACGGTTCAGAGAGATCGGCATCTACTCGGCCGTCGGTCTGGCGCCGAACCATATCGCGGCGTTGTTTATGGCCGAGGCCGGAGTGTTCGCAACGCTGGGAGCTGTGTTCGGATACCTGATTGGGCAGGTGTTAGTGCTCACCCTGTTCGAGCGCGGTCTGCTGGGTGGGTTGGAACTGAACTACTCGTCACTGTCCGCGATCTCTGCCACCTTGATCGTGATGGCGACCGTGTTCCTGTCGACTCTGTATCCGGCGAAGAAGGCCGCCGATATGGCCGTGCCGGACGTGACACGAAAGTGGGAGTTTCCGGATCCGGAGGGAGACAGCTGGGTATTCGACTTCCCTTTTACCGTCGGTGGCGCGGAAGTGCTCGGGATGTATACGTATCTGACGAGGGTGTTCGAGTCATACGGTGAGGGATCGGTTGGCGACTTCGTGGCCGATCACATCAAGTTCACTTCGTCGGACCATCAGGGCGAGCCGCAATATGAGATCGAGTTGACGGCGTGGCTGGCCCCGTATGACCTCGGGATTAGCCAGGAGGTCGAGTTAAAGGCGATCCCGACGGGTGAGTACAACATCTACAGGATCGAGGTGATCATCAATCGCTTGAGCGGGGATGTCGCGTCCTGGAAGCGGATCAACCGTGGCTTCCTGAACGCCCTCCGCAAGCGGTTCCTGGTCTGGCGCACCATCCCGGCCGACCTAAAGCATTCGTATGCCGAAGAGGGGCAGCAGATCCTCTCGGGTGAAACAGCAGAGGCTGCCGTCTAGGCGAATCCGATAGCGTTTTCGGAGGACGATTTGGCTACAGAACCAAAAGACAACGAACAGGAAGACCAGGCGCAATACGACGACATAATGCCGCCCGATGCGCCGTACGAAGATGGCTTCAACATGAAGACCATCTGGGCGGTGTTCTTCGTCGGTCTCGTGATGCTGCCCGGGGCGATCTATCTAGGGCTCGTGACCGGCGGCAACATGGCCGGTGCATCGGAGTGGGTGACTATCATCCTCTTCCTCGAGATCGCGAAGCGGTCGTTTATCCGGCTGAAGACCCAGGAGTTGATCGTCATCTACTGGGTGGCCGGAGCGCTCCTTGGTGTCGGCGTTAAGCTGGGAGGCGGAGCGCATACCTACGGAGGCCCGTTTGGTGGGTTGATGTGGGATCAGTATTTGATCCAATCACCAGCGGCTGAAGGTCTCGACAAATACATGCCGGACTGGTTCGTTCCGCCGTTGAGTTCGATCGTCTACGCGGAGCGGACCTTCGTCCATATCGACTGGGTCAAGCCAATCCTGATCCTGTTCCTCGTGACCGTAGTCTCGCAGGTCGCAAGGCTGTCTCTCGGGTATATCACGTTCCGCGTGACTAGCGATGTCGAACGGCTTCCGTTCCCGATGGCGCCCGTTCAGGCGCGTGGGGCGACAGCGCTGGCGGAGACATCGGCGAAACAGGAAGGATGGCGCTGGCGCGTGTTCAGTACGGGAACCTGTATCGGTATGGTGTGGGGGCTGCTATATGTCGTTGTGCCCACATTATCCAGCGTGTTCCTGACAGAAAAGATCGAGATCCTGCCGATTCCGTTTATCGACTTCACTGGAGAGATCAAGAGTATCCTTCCGGCGGCCTCGTTCGGGATCGGAACCGACCTGATTCACGTCTTCTTCGGATTCGTCCTGCCATACTACGTTGTCGTGGGGTCGTTCGTTGGCTCGGTTCTCGGCAATCTGGTGCTGAACCCGGTCCTCTACACGTATGGCATCCTTGAGCGGTGGTCGCCAGGTATGACGGCGGTCCCGACGAAGGTGTCGAACGAGTTTGACTTCTGGCTGAGCTTCGGGATCGGATCGTCGCTGATCATCGCCTTCACCGGGTTCATTACCGCTGGCCGCTCGATGTGGGCCCAGTACAAGAAGAACAAGGATGAAGGGAATGAGGGCGGGAGCCTGGGCGAGTTGCCTGAAGGTCGCGGCGACATGGACATTATCTGGCCGCTGATGTTCTGGTTTGCGGCAACCATCGGGTTCATCATTATGTGTCAGCTTCTCGTACCCGAGTTCCACTGGGGATGGTTGATCTTCTTCGGGTTCATTTACACGCCGATTTCGTCCTACATCGGCGCAAGGATGATCGGCCTCACGGGATCGCCCTACGGCGCGGATATCCCGTATCTGCGGCAGGCGGCCATCCTGCTGTCCGGCTACAAGGGTGTGGCGGCTTGGTTCGCCCCGTTGCCGATCCACGATCATGGCACCGCCGTCCGGACCTACAAGCAGCTGGAGCTCACGAAGACCAAGTTTGTCAGCTACGTGAAGCTGACGGTTGTTACCACTGTCGTCGTGTTCTTCTGCAGCTTCCTGTTCTGGGAGTTCATCTGGCGTCTGGAGCCGGTGCCCTCTGGCACCTATCCGTATGTCCAGCTCCTGTGGCCGTTCGACGCGACGATGCAGACGCTGTGGTTGAAGTCGACGGTACCGGAAGGTGCACGCTTTGGTCAAGGTGGTTTGAACCTCCTGATCGATATCGTAAAGCCGGAGATCGTGTTCTCCGGGTTTGCGGCGGGCGGCGTGCTATACGCCATCCTCGCCGCAGTGAAGGCGCCGACGCTGATCTTTTTCGGGTTTGTTGGTTCGCTCGCGCAGTGGCCGCATATGATCCTGCTGCAGTTCGTGGGCGCGATCCTTGGTAAGTATTACTTCTCGAAGCGGTTCGGCGAGTCGAAGTGGAAGGCCTACGCACCGATTCTGCTGGCAGGCTACTCCTGCGGGATGGGCCTGATTGGCATGACGTCTGTGGCGATCGCGTTGATCTCCAAGGCGGTGTCGACAATCGCCTTCTAGATAGACGGCCTTGAGAGAAACAAGAAAGCCCGGGCGATGTCAGGTCGCCCGGGCTTCTGTTTGATGTGCGGGTATTCTATGCACCCGGCGGGGTTTGGCGGTGCTGCCAGGCCTTTTCGTAGACGGTCCAGGCCAGGTCATCGATTCGGCCGGCGACTTCGGGATCCGACACACCGTTGTCGTCGAACGCTTCTCTGGTGGCGTAGACGAAGCGCGGTACGACCCAGGATCGGAAGTCCAGTGACAGCCCGCTTGCCACGACCTGCCCGGTCATGTAACTCGCCTGACCGCCTGCCGACATAATCAGGCCGATGACCTTGTCGCGCAGCGAGAACCCAAAGTGCTCGATCGTCGCCTTGAGGCTGGCGTTCATGTTATAATTGTATACGGGAAAGCTGAAGATGATCCCGTCCGCCTCGTCGAAGGCGGCTCGCAGTTCGTCGAGGCCCTCGCTTCCGTCCATGCCATAGGGGAGGATTGTATAAGCCTGCAGGGATTCGTGTCGAACCTGAATGCTCCGTCCCTTAAGGTGGTCGACGGCGTGCTGGCTGAGTTGTTTGCTTCGGCTCTCTTCGGCTAGAGAAGCGCTGACGACGAGAATTTGTATCGATTCGCTCAAGCTGGTCTCCCGTGGAGTAGTGAGATCGGTTTCGGAAACAGGAATAGACCTGCCAAACAGACCTGTCAAGACGATTTCTCGTGCCAGACCAATCCTCCCACACTGCTGACATCCATCCCCCGTTCACGTTCGCGGTGATCGGGGATCTCCACTACGGGTTTCCCTTGGAGCAGACCGGACTCGAGCTGGGTTCGTTGCGTAACCTGTCGGAGGTCGAGCGGTTCGCCGAAAACGTTGGGTATGCGCTCGAGCCGATGGCTGAATCGCTCAAGGAGGTTTCACCCGACTTCATTGTGCATACGGGCGATTTGGCGGCTAATGAGAACGACCAGGCCGAGTTCAGGGCCGCGACGCACTATCTCAGGAGACTCGGCAAGTCGGTCCTGTTCGCTCGGGGCGACAAGGATGATGGAGCCGCCTTCGATCAGACGCTGCTGCCGGTCGTGTCGACTGTGTTGGGGCGACCGGTCGATCAGCGCTACTACACCGCCGAGATCGGTGGCTGTCATCTGATCTTTCTTGACACCTCGAGCTGGGATCCGGAAGGGTCGCAGGCCGAGTGGTTCCGTTCCGCCCTTCGGCACGCGGAAAAACGGGGCGGCCGCGTCTTTGTCTTTGGCCACCATCCCGCTTGGACAGTTGCCAAAGCCTTCTACTCGAATCGGCTATTCTGTGAAGACGTGACCCGCACCCTGAGCGAGCATCAGATCGACGCGTATTTCTGCGGCCACACACACAACCAGAACGCGCTATGGCATCGCACGGGGCATCGTGCGACGCTGCAGTTCATGGCGGCTCCCATCGGTCACCCGGACGAGCTCCCAACGCCGCTGCAGCGGGTACAGTCTCTACTCGTCGACCCGGACGATGTGATGGACTGCTGGCCGGGGTATCTCGAGAACACCGCGCCTGGGTGGTTCCTCGTACGGGTAGAGGAAGACGGGGTAAAGGTTTCCTGGAACCACCTGAATCGTGGTCCGGAGTTGGATGTCGTCTGGAAACGTCCAGGTCACGTGGAACGATTCTGGCAGGTGCGCCATCCTGAAGACGCAGTGCTGATCAGTCGCGACCTCTCCACGATCCGACGGATCAGCCTTCGCTTCTGCGCTTGGGATGCCATCCGCCCGGGAAAACGTGTACATCTGAACGGAATCGAAGTCGGCCAGTTGCCGCCTTCCGCTCGTTTTGCGCCGCAACAGATCGACCTCCCGATGACCGCCACCGCCGTGCTCGATGTGATCAACCGCGTGGAGATCGACGCCCCTGGCGTGGAGGCCAGCACGATCGGGAATATCCAGCTCGAAGGGGTACTGCCGGGTGGACGGATCGTCCGTACGCGGCCGACGGGGGAGGTTTTTACGTGGTCTGACCGGTGGGACCTCTGGCGACTCCCCGATTTGCAGAAGGTGATGCCAGGACGTCCCCTCCGAACACTCCTGAGTTTCCAGTAACAAAGGTGAATGTTTGACAGATCAACCGAACCGGCTGGCTACGGAAACCAGCCCGTATCTGCTCCAGCACGCCAGAAACCCGGTGGACTGGTATCCCTGGGGAGACGAGGCGTTCGAGCGTGCCCGCACGGAAGACAAGCCGATCTTCCTGAGCGTGGGATACTCCGCCTGCCATTGGTGTCACGTCATGGAGCACGAGTCGTTCGAGGACGACGAAACGGCCGCCGTGATGAACGAACACTTCGTGAACGTCAAAGTGGATCGTGAAGAGCGCCCGGACGTCGACGAGATTTACATGAACGCCGTGCAGATGATGACACAGCAGGGCGGTTGGCCGATGAGTGTCTTTCTGACGCCCGAAGGGAAGCCGTTCTACGGTGGGACCTACTTCCCGCCGGACAGCCGGTATGGACGCCCCGGTTTTCGCCAGGTCCTCGTCAGCATTGCGGACTTCTACAAGAACAAACGGGGTGAGGTCGACCGGGCAATCTCGGGGTTGATGGAAGGGCTGGACAGGATCGCCCGGCTACCGGGAGACGAGACGGATCTGGATCCGGACCTGATTACCCAGTCTGCGTCGTCTCTGGCGGAAAGTTTTGACGAACGCGACGGTGGTTTTGGCTCACAGCCGAAGTTTCCGAATGCGATGAGCCTGGAGGTGTTTCTCCGGAACTACGCACGGACGGGACAGCCGGATGACCTGCGTCGTGTGACCATGACGCTGGAACACATGGCCAACGGCGGGATCTACGATCAACTCGGGGGGGGCTTTCATCGATATAGCGTTGATCATCGTTGGCTGGTTCCTCACTTCGAGAAGATGCTGTACGACAATGCCCTGCTCGCGAAGCTCTACCTGCAGACTTACCTGGTGACCCGGGCGGATCTCTTCCTGAGAATCGGTCTGGAAGTGCTGGATTACGTGATTCGAGAGATGTCTGCTGTAGACGGCGGATTCTGCTCGACGCAGGACGCCGATACCGAGGGGGAAGAGGGGCGGTTCTATGTGTGGACGCCCGACGAGATCAACGACGTTCTGGGCGAGGAGAGGGGGCGCGTGTTCTGCGCGGTGTTCGATATCCACGACATCGGGAACTTCGATGGGAAGAGCATCCTGAACCTCCCCCAGTCGGCTGACGAGATTGTGGCGCAGCTGGGGCTCGAGCCAGAGGAAATCCAGCAGGTGATCGCGGAGGGACGCCGTTTACTGCTGGAGGCGAGGTCCCGGCGTGTGGCGCCAGGCCGAGACGATAAGGTTCAGGTCAGCTGGAATGGGCTGATGATCAGCGCGCTGGCGATCGGATACCAGGTGACGGGCTCGGCGCCCTACCTGTTTGCGGCCCGACGTGCGGCTGACTTTATCCTTGAGCACATGCGTCAGGATGACGGGAGGTTATTCCACAGCTACAAGGACGGTCAGGCCCGCCACAACGGGTATCTGGACGACTATGGTGCCCTGCTGAACGCCCTTATCGATCTGTATGAGACCACCTTCGATCATACCTATTTGGACGCGGCGGCAGACCTGGCTGAACTCACTGTCGAACAGTTTTGGGACGAGGAAGGGAATGCGTTCTTCTACACGGGCATCGATCACGAGTCGCTGATCATTCGGTCGAAGAACCCTTACGATAACGCTACCCCGGGGGGCAATTCACTGGTCTGTTGCGCGCTGCTGCGTCTCTCCGGTCTGTTGATGCGGGATGACTTCAGGGAGAAAGCGGAACGGACGGTTCGGCGCTTCCAACCATACATCCAGAGCACGCCGAACGGATTCGGTCAGATGATCTGTGCCGCCGACTACGCCCTCTCCGGCGGCGTGGAACTGACGGTAACGGACGGCGAAAGGGGCCGTGAGCTGGTCGATGCTGTCCACAGGGTTTGGGTACCCAACCGAATCCTTGCCCGGTCAAGTGAAACTGGGCCACCGATGACGTCGGAGCGACCAGCCGTTTCTGGGGCCGCTGCCGTTTATGTCTGCAAAGATCGAGCGTGTTCGGCACCGCAGACCACCGTAGAGGAGATGATGGCGACGATCGGACCGGTCCTCGCGCCGGCAGCTGGGGCCTGATTGACAGAGATCGTGTAAAAACATATATTTACAGGTTCCGAACTCGCGGTTCTCCAATCATTTAGAGACGATCGTCCTATGCTGTCGAGCATGACCGGCTTTGGGAAGTCCGATATTGAGGCTGACGGCAGTCGTGTCAGCGTTGAGATTCGTACGGTCAACGGCCGATACGGGGACGTATCCGTTCACCTGCCTAGGTATCTTTCCGAGTTTGAGCCACGCATTAAAGAGTTGGTTCTGGGGCGGATCGCGCGTGGCCGCGTGGATGTCTCTATCTCTTACCAGAGCGACCAGGCGACTCAGGGTACGCCTACCCTGAACGAGGCGGTCGCAGACGCATATGTATCCGAGCTGACGAAACTAGTCGATCGCGGTCTGGCCGGCGAACCGACACTCGCCTCGGTAGCGTCGCTCCCGAATGTATTTTCGTTCGAGACCCCGGAAGTCGACGTGGACGAGGTGTGGGGCATCCTTGAACGTGGATGTGAATCGGCCGTGAACGAATGTCACCGCATGCGGCAGGTAGAAGGCGCAAAGCTTGCAGACGACTTTCGAGGTCGAATCGAAACCCTGAATGGTCTGATCTCAAAGGTGGAGGAACTCGCACCGACGCGCGTGGAAAGCGCGAAGAAGCGTTTGAAGGAGAAGCTGGAAGCGCTTCTAACTCCTGAGGCCGTCGACCAGAGTCGGGTCATGATGGAGATCGCGATCCTAGCAGATCGGTCGGACATCACCGAGGAGTGCGTCCGGTTTCACAGCCATAACGAACAATTTCTCGACACCCTCGATCGGGACGAGTCGGTAGGTCGTCGTCTCAATTTTCTGCTTCAGGAGATGTTGAGAGAGGCGAATACGATCGGTTCGAAGGCAGGTAACGCAGAAATCGCTCACATCGTCGTGGAGATGAAGGAAGAGATCGAGAAGTTGAAGGAACAGGTTCTCAACGTCGAGTAGCGATGGCGGACACGATTACAACAGACCGGCCATCGTTGTTTGCCGATCGAGATGACGCCTTCGCTTTTGTCGTCTCAGGCCCGTCCGGTGTCGGGAAGACATCGATCTGTGGCAGCGTCATTGAGAACGACCCTCGGATTCAGCACGTAATTACGACGACGACGCGAGGACGACGTGAGGGTGAGGTGGACGGCATTGACTATCACTTTGTCGATCAAGCCGATTACCAGAAGCTCCTAGACGGAGATGCCTTCCTGGAGCACGCCACCGTCCACGGTCGGAACTACGGGGCGACGAAGCAGGCGTTTCTCGAGGCACTCGCTGATGGCGATGTGATCCTTCTCGAAATCGATGTGCAGGGGGCGCAGACCTTGCACGACGTGCTGGGAGATAGGTGTGTCACTTTATTCATCCTGCCTCCGTCACTGGAAGAACTCCGGGCGCGGCTGGCGGGCCGGCGGTCAGAGGGAAAGGACGCACTCGAGATCCGGACCCAGAACGCGATCGCCGAAATGGCCTTTGCGCCGCACTACGATTACGTCATCGTCAACAACGAGCTTTCGCAGGCGATCCACGACGTAGAGAGTGTCGTGCGAACCGAGCGAAACCGCGCGCAGCGGCAGACACATTTTTTTGACGCATTGAATATCGAGCATACTTAACCCGAGGCATTAGAGGAGAGACGAGATGGCAAAGACGTTCTACCTGGAAGATTTGGCCAACTTGGGGATCAACCCCTATGAGGCAGTAATCGCCTCGTCGCGTGAGGCTCGTCGACTCAACCAGAACAGGCTGATGGCGGATGCAGGAGAAGGCCCCGAGAAGATGACCACGACCGCGCTCAGTCGTGTGGTCGATGAGAAGGTCGAGGTGGGGTATGGCGACAGTGGGAGCCAGAATGAGACTGACGCAGAAGAAAGTTCTGCTGGGAGTTAGTGGCGGAATAGCAGCCTACAAAGCGGTTGAAGTCCTGAGGGAACTCCAGGCGGAAGGTGCTCAGGTTCGGGTTGTGATGACGGACGCCGCCAAAGCGTTCATCCAGCCTCTGACCTTCGAAGCTCTGTCGCAGCACCGGGTCTACACGGATCTGTTTCCTGCGCCAGGTGATCCCGCGATTCCGCACGTTGATCTGGCGAAGTGGCCGGACGCGATCCTGATCGCTCCGGCCACAGCCCATGTGATCGGTCGTTCGGCTAACGGACTGGCAGACGATCTGCTGACGAACATCCTGCTCTCTGCCGAGACGCGCGTCTTCCTTGCGCCAGCAATGGAGACCCAGATGTATGAGAACGCGGCGGTGCAGAAGAATCTGGAATCGCTGTCCTCTCGTGGGTATACATTGATCGGTCCTGGATCGGGCCAGCTTGCTTCTGGTGCCACCGGTGTGGGACGGATGTTGGAGCCAGAGGAGATCGTGGAGACCGTGACAGAGGCCCTGGAGCCCAGAGGAGATCTCGCCGGGAAGAACGTGCTCGTCACAGCTGGTCGTACGGAAGAGGACATCGATCCCGTACGGTTCATCACGAACCGATCGACTGGAAAGATGGGATTCGCCGTTGCCGAGCAGGCCGCCAGGAGAGGTGCGCGGGTCATCCTCGTCGCCGGGCCCACGGCGCTCGACACGCCGGATGGCGTGGATCGGGTCGATGTGAGGAGTGTTGCGGAGATGGAGGGTGCGACGCGCTCGGCATTCGAAGCCGCAGATGTTATGGTGATGTCGGCGGCGGTTCTGGACTACCGAGCGCGCGATGTCGCTGCCGAGAAGATCAAGAAGGACGGGAAGGGTCTGACGGTCGAGTTGGAGCCGACTCACGATTTCCTTGTGGACCTGGGGCGGGAGAAGGAAAGCCGCCTTGTCGTGGGGTTCGCGATGGAGACGCAGGATGCCGAGGCGAACGCGAGGAAGAAGCTCGAGGCCAAACACCTGGATCTGATCGTTCTGAATGATCTGCGGGTCGAGGGGGCAGGGTTTGGCGTGGATACAAACGTGGTGACGTTGTTCGATCGCGACGGTCGTGAACAGGCGTTCGATATCGCGAGCAAGCACACGGTGGCTGATCGCATTCTCGATTGGGTGGTGGCCTCTTGGCTGTAGATGACGATCCTGTTGCAGCAGCCCGGGACTACCTGATGTTCCAGCGGGAACTGGGCGTGTCCCAGGTGCCCCTTCCTTCAGGAGTCGAAGGTGCGCCCGTGGAGACGACAGAAGCGCCAGCTCAGGCGGTCGATGACAGCACGTCCGACTCTCTGGAGGCATTTGGGTCCACCGTCCTGATGTGTACGGCTTGCGGTCTGTGCGAAGGACGGACACACGTCGTCTTCGGGAGCGGGAACCCGGAGGCTGCAATCATGTTTATCGGAGAGGCTCCGGGGAGAGAGGAGGATCTACAGGGCTTGCCGTTTGTGGGCGCAGCCGGAGAGCTGCTGACCAAGATGATCCTTGGCATGAAACTGACGCGCGAGGAAGTTTACATCGCCAACGTGATCAAGTGCAGGCCACCAGGGAACCGTGATCCGCAACCGGAGGAGATCGCGCAGTGTGAGCCGCACCTGCTCAGGCAGATCGCGTTCATTCAGCCCAAGGTGATCTGTACCCTCGGCCGATTCGCTGCGCAAGCCCTGCTCAAGACGACAACCTCTATGGGGCGGCTGCGCGGAAAGGTCTACACCTACGAGGGGATCAGGTTGATTCCGACGTATCACCCGGCCGCTTTGCTCCGCAACCCGCAATGGAAGCGGCCGACCTGGGAAGACCTGAAGCTCGTGCGTTTCGAATTCGACGGGATGCAACTCTAACGAGGACGGCAGTGGCAATCGAACGACCCGCAGCGCAGAACATGTCCGCGGACCGGGTTACGCCCAACGAGATCGAGGTCGAGAAGGCGGTTCTGGGCGCCATGTTGATCGACAACGATTCGATCAGTCGGGTGATCGAGACACTCGGCAATGAGTCCGCGTTCTACAACTCCACACATCGGCGTGTGTATCGCGCGATCGTCGCGTTGTTCGAGCGGAGCGAACCTGCCGACCAGGTGACGGTGTCCGAGGAGCTGGCGCGTGAGGGTGACCTCGAGGCGGTGGGGGGCGCCGCTACAGTTGCGGCGTTGGCCAGTGAGATGGCGACGGCGGTCAATGCGGAGTATCACGCCAAGATCGTGCTCGAGGCGGCCTTGAGGCGGCGCCTAATCGATGCGTCCACCCAGACAGTCGAGGAATCCTACCTCAAGACCGAGGATGTCCGGGAAGTTATCGACCGAGCGGAGTCACGGATTTACGAGATAGCGAAGGGAGATCTGGGCAAGGGCGTGGTTTCCTTGCACAGCGTGCTGGACGAGACGTTCGAGGCGATCCAGCGGGCTCACGACCAGAATGAAGATCTCACTGGTGTCACAACCGGGTATGATGACCTCGATCAGTTGACCGGAGGGCTCCAGAGATCCGATCTCGTGATCCTGGCCGCCCGTCCCGCCATGGGTAAGACGGCGTTAGGGTTGTGTATCGCTCGGAATGCTGCGGTGAAGCAGCGAGTCCCCGTCCTGTTCTTCTCCCTTGAAATGGCTACGCACCAGCTGGCGCAGCGCCTGCTCGTGGCCGAGGCGAGGGTAGATTTCCACAAGCTGCGTACGGGAAACCTGAAGGAAGAGGACTGGCAGCGACTGGGCACGTGGACGGGGAAGCTGATGGAGGCCCCAATCTACATCGATGACACGGCCGGCATTTCCATCATGGAAATGAGGGCGAAGGCGCGTCGGGCACAGTCGGATTATGGCATTGGGTTGGTCGTGGTCGACTATCTCCAGCTGATGACGGCCCACGGCAGGACGGACAGCCGCGAGCAGGAGATCGCTCTGATCTCAAGATCGCTCAAGGGGCTGGCGAAGGAACTCGATGTCCCGATCCTCGCGCTTGCTCAGCTTTCCCGAGCGGTGGAGCAGCGGCCGGACAAGCGTCCGATCATGTCAGATCTGCGCGAGTCCGGGAGTATCGAACAGGATGCGGACATGGTGATGTTCCTGTTCCGACCCGAGGTCTACAAGATCGAGGATGAGGAGGGAAACACGCAGGAGGGCGTGGCGGAGATCATCATCGGCAAGCATCGCAATGGTCCGACGGGCAGTGTCTTCCTGACCTTCCTTGGCCAGTACAGCCGGTTCGAAAATCCGGAGCTCTACCGCGATCCACTCGAGATTTAGCACGCCGACTGATCGCGTTCACTGCTTTGACTTCAGTTGGCGATTCACTTACAATGAAGTGCTAACTTCATACAAAACAGGCTATTCTGACGATTAGAGAGGTTTCTCCCCCATGCCCGGACCGTCATCTACCGTACGTCTCTCCAAGCTGCTCTCCCTGATGCTTCGCCATCGTCCCCAGGAGTTTGACCTCGATGTCGACCGGCACGGGTTTGCCGATCTTGACGTCGTGCTCGGTGCCCTCCGGAAGAAGGATTCGCAGATCTCGCTTTGTGACATCGAGAACATCGTCGATGGAACGGATAAGAAACGATTCGAGATCGAGGATGGCAGGATTCGGGCACGGTATGGGCACAGTTTTGAGGTCGATCTTGGGCTGGACCCGGCCGAGCCCCCTGAGGCGCTCTACAAGGGCGTTTCTGCCCGTGAAGTAGATGGCACGCTGAGCAACGGTCTCAAGCCTTTTGACCGGCAGTATGTGCATCTCTCATACGACCCCGATGTAGCGGCGCAACTCGGGCGGGGTGGAAATGCCGTCATTCGCATCGATTCATTGGCCGCACACGAGGCAGGTGTCGCGTTTTATGACTGTGGTCCGACGATGCTGACCGAATTCGTTCCAGCGGACTACCTGTCGCTCGAGCGCGAAGCGTCGCCTCGTGCTCCGAGAGAAGAACATCCGCGTAGATCGTCTTCCTCCAGGCCGTCCTCCCCCCAGGTGGCAGAGCCGGCCCCAGTTGAGGATGAGAAGCCCAAGTATGGGCGTCGTCGTACCTTTCGTCGCCGATAGGTCTGCTCTGGAGAATTCTCGTTGGATCAGCCACGCAAACGCACCAACCACTCTGCATCCCTGCTGAGCGCCGCTCGTGACATTGCGAGCAACGTCACGGCAGACATGATCATGGTCGTGACCGATTCTCTCGTAAACCGGAAGGCGGTCGAAGATCTCAATACCTTCTGTCAGGTCCTTGTGGTGACATCCAGTGATCGTTTCCTCAAGGGTATCGAGGCGAGTGGTGTCTGGCGAATCCACTTCGATTCCAACGTTGACGACATGTCCTACTTCGAACGCGTCCGGATGGGGATTGTGCTCGGGATGGAAGGGGGATATATCCGGCGTGGGAGCCGACTCGTCTGCTTGACGGGGATGGTCGATCGGAGAGGGATCGACGCCGCCGTCGTGGTGGACACGAGTCGCGGGTTTGAGGGGTACCATCCGGACAGCATAGCGGAGCTCGCGGGTGACCTGCCGATCGAGGTCGTCCGATCACTCCTCGACATTGCGGTCGACATCGGGCGTGAGGGGCGTGAGGGAGATCCCATGGGGACGCTGTTTGTGATCGGAGATGCCGATAAGGTGCTTCGCCACTCCCGGCCGATGACATTCGATCCGTTTCGGGGGTACTCTGAACGAGAGAAGAATATCACGAACCCCGATATTCGCGAGGGAATCAAGGAAGTAGCGTTGATGGACGGTGCCTTCATCATTCAGGATGATGGTGTCGTGCTCACTGCCGGCCGCTACATCTCGTCCGACGTTAAAGGATTGATGCTGCCGAAAGGTTTGGGAGCGCGTCACGTGGCGGCCGCATCGATCACGAAGTCGACCCGTGCCATTGCCCTGGCCGTCTCAGAAACGACCGGCACCGTGAGAGCTTTTAAACGAGGAGAGATTGTGATGCGCATCGATCCTCCACG
>MDTE01006169.1_pt1 | contig 41317 bp, 67 predicted proteins | sample 811231 | NCBI WGS metagenome assembly MDTE01 (sample SAMN05326651, study PRJNA326480) | marine metagenome | isolation source: seawater | place: Indian Ocean: Red Sea | collected 2010
TTATGCACAAATGATAATGATTTATGCACAAACGGCTTTTTGTTGACCCAGAAATAGTCCTGCCCGCATTTAGCCCTGACCGACTTCTTGCCTGTCTTTGGAGGCTATCGCCAAAGAATGAAACTTAATGACTACTAATGACTAAAGTTGGACATCGGACACTTTCGGACCTTTACTATCAGATTAGACCGAAAAATGTCCTATATTTTGAGAGGGTCTTGAAGTCATAGGGGCAAATAGGAGTTTATACCGAAAGGCTTTTAAGGTAGAAAGTCCTACGATGTAGTGAGGAATGAGGTATGAGTGCAATAGAGACTGAATGTGTTCACTGTAATGTTGATTTGAACAGTTGTGATTGTGAATGTGGTGTGTGCCATGAAAAAGTTCCTCTTGAGGCAGGGGAAGAAGCAACAGGTGATGGATGTAATGGGAACTTGTGCTGGTGTAATGGCTGCGGTGAATTGATGTGTCGTTCCTGTCATGGAGATTCTTTTGAGGATAGTCTTAATGGGAGTCGATGCGACGATTGCGGGGCAAGAGAAGCAGCACGAAGGGATGGATACAGTCGCTACTACTGATAAGACCGAAAAGGTTATAAGTGCATAGAGACTACGGAATAGTGAGGGAGAATGATGAGCAAGGAATGGGAAGAATGTGTGGAGAACAATTACCATGACTGGAATGTGGATTACTACGACGATGCCTACTCGATAGGTTTTATGTGTGTATGCAATCATTGTGGTGCAACAGCCGAAACCAATTTGGAATTGCAGGTGGAAGAACCATGAATGTTCGATGCTTTGGTTGTGATGAGATTTTAGGTATAGTTAGGTATTTGCATGACGAGGTTATGTTTGTGAATACAGATTGTAAATGTAAGGGAGAGGGTGAAGATGTTTAAGAATAAGAATAAAGAGACTATCAAGTATTTGGAAAGGGAGAATAAACAATTGAAGCATAGCGTTCAATGGATGGAGAAGCAGATTAGAGATACGCCAGTTCTCATTAAAGAATGGTTTGAGAATAACGACCAAGAAGCAGAATGGATAGAGTTTGCTAAAGATTTTGAACTGTGCGAACATTGTGGTTTTGATTATGAGGGTTCAGTCGGAGGACACCATGAAAACACTGACCGATGCCCTGAAGCATTTAGGGAAATGTGTGATGACTTCATAGATGAAACAGGAAACGGCAACAGCACCCGAAGTTTAATTTGGATGTTGCATGATGATTTGATGCGTCATGGAGATGAAAGAGTTTTAGCATGGGTTGATGATTACCACCGCTACCTTTGCGAGTCCCGTCAAGAAGATGAAATAGATTTTGATAAGTGGTTGGCACAACAAAAAGAAGCGGGCGAAACTTTGAGTAGTCTATTGGTGGCTTACCTGTGGACTTATGAACAGAACCGAGAATGCCTCAACACATGGATTACTGAACTTTGGATTGAAGATTTTGAAGAAGAAACGGGGTTGAAAGTATGGTGAAGGTCAGATTCCATTTAGGTCGAGGTCCTAACTTCAGAAAGTTTCAAGTTAAACAGGACGATGGCAAGGTTTCTTATTTCGACCCTAAGTTGCATCAATTGAAAATGATTGGGTGTAAGTTGCATAACAATTCTAAGATGGCGGAGAAAATCTTTCGAGGCGAGTCTAACAAAACCGTTTGTTCATGGATTGAGTGTCGAGATGTGGAGGTTTATCCCACCAGAGGCATACGAGGAAAAAGTTTAGTTTCTTACAATCCGCAGATTGCACCATATTGGATTGAGAATGGAAAGAATGTGGATTTCCACGAATATGAGGTCTTGATAACCCATGACCGCAAAGTTTATACGGCTAATACGCCTACACTATAATGAGGAATTACAATGAGTGATGAAATAGATGAAATGGTAAGAACTGTGAATGAAACGCTGGAATCTTTGAATGAGGCCAGAAGGCAAATGAAGGAAACCTTTGAAATGGCCGTCCAATTTAGGTCGGACTTCGATGAATTGATGCAAGCGATTTATTGGTTCTCTTTGACTCCTGAAGGACAGGATACGGTATCTCCACAGATGAATCACCTCAAGGCGGTGTATCAAAAATTGCACGAGAAGTGGGATTCCATACAAGACTAAGCCACCGATAAGTTTATTAGGCTGAAACGCATACAGATAAGTGGTGATAACGATGAACTGCATGGGATATGGTAAGCGAGGAAGAAGTTGTAGGAGGACTCCTTTGAAGGGTAAAGTCTATTGTAGGCAGCACTTGAATGAGGCTATAAATCGAGCCACACCCTCTGCGGGACAAGCATGGGTTTGTCGAGAGGCTGGAGTGGACCCCAGATTTAGGACTCCGTTGAATCTTGCAGCAATTAGTAAGTTTTTGGATAGCCTATCTCCCGAAGAAAGGGTAGTATTGTCGAGAGTGGGAGTTTCAGAAGTTTTGATGGGTAATTGGTTAAAGACCCTCAACGACTTTGGAGATGTTTGCCCTGTTGAAGCAACTGAATTGTGGGATGAGAAGGTTTTAGGAGGGACATGGGAGTTAGATGCCTTCGTGAAAGCGGTGCAACAGACCGAATATGAAAGGTGTTTGCGAACAATGAGTGGGTATGCCTCTCGTGGCGTTGGCTGGGATACTGCTCAACATGGGGTGGCGGCTGCCATGCAGGTTGGATTGCCTGTCGGGGCTTCGTTGCCTACCGAGGATGATTACGATAAAATGGTTGAGGAATGGCGTTCTTATCACGATAAAAGGCAAGCCCATGAGGATAAAAGGCAAGCCCAAGACCTCAAAATTAGGAAGGAAATGCAAGCGAAGTGGGCAACATGGAGTAAGTCAAATCCAATGCCCCAACCTCCTGAATGGGATTAGGTTTAAGTAGGTCATACTGCATAGAGAAGGTATGGATAATCTGCATTATTATTGTATTACTGACCTCAACATAGAGTATCTGGGTCAAGATATTGGCCTGCCAGCCCTACAAGAAGCAGTAGGTGGTTATATTGAATCAGTTCCAGTCAGTAGCAACTGGAAGATTGCTTATGTTAATGAAGAAGGCAGATTGTTAAACTTAGAACCGAACCACATGGCAACTGGATTAGTAGGTATGCCAATTTGTGGTCCGTTGGTTATTGGTGTGGAGGGGAAGCCGATATGGAAACTTTCTGTGTGATGATGATGCTCTTATTTTTCTTTGGTCTCGCCTTTGGTGAGAACGAATACCATTACTAAAGTTAGCACTAAGGCTGATTAAATGGGGTGGAGACTCATAAACAATGAATCAGTTATCAATACAGCCGAAACCTCTATCAAACATCCTCATGGTTTAATCTTTCACTTCTTTCTTCTTTCTGCAACTCTAATCAAATGAAACTATCAACGAAACTCTCTAACGAAAAAACAACAACACAAAAAAATACGCATTAGTCCGATTACTCAAAGTGCCTCCAATTAGACTGGGGCATTACTGATACTTAAAGTTTAAGTATCGGAACGAACCACTATTCTACATGGAGTGGCATAAACCATATCATTCTGAATCTGGTTCTACCAGCAATCATGGTAAAAGTTTTGCTTCCGAGGTTACAGGGTCCTTGGAAAAGAAAGCCGAACCAGAACAAAGTTTTATTGATAGATTCAAGAAACCCTTTACGCCTTCAACTTGGAAATGGATGAGAACTTCAGGAGATGCAAAAGTTTTCACTTACCGTCCACGGGCTGGTGAGACTGCAACTTTAGAATTAGATATTCCTCTACAATTCCGCAAATATATCGTTAGTAGCACAGGTGAAACTTTTAATGGTAAGATAGAGATGGATGATGATTCCTACTTGTCGATGGGTGAGAGAATCACAGTTCCGATGAAAGATTCTGAAACCGACCAAACTGTAATGACGACATTCCCTTCTTTAGATTTCAGAACTGCGGATGGAAATGAATGGAAATTAGATTGGCAAAAGTTTAGTCAGGAAAGAAAAGTTGCGGTTGGTGCTTGGGATGAAGATTGGGGATATTCCAAAGCAGGTCAGCCAACATTAGGTAAGGCTTCCATGTATGATAAAACTTTGAAACTTAGTTGGAACTCCAAACTTAGTTGGTGGTGGATTTTATTGGCCGTCGTAGGTTTATTTGGATTAGTCAAATTGATGCGAAGGTGAAACATATGAGTGATTGGCACGAGATAACTTTGTCGATTCCAGAATGGATAGGCGGTTCAGCCGTTGAAGATTTTGAAGGTTGGGCTGAGTTCACGGATAATTATCCAACGGGATTTGTTGAGGCTTGGAAAGATTTTCATTTAAGTCTATATGATGCCAGAGATGATATGGAACTTTCTCCAGTTAAGATAGATAAACAATTCATCCAAAATAATTCTGGTCTTTTTTATGATGCGAAAAACCAACATTTTCTGATGGTTCAACAGTTTCCAGATGATGACGATGCCGTAATTATAGGTTTTCACGAAGAAGGAACATGGCGAAAAGATGACCCTGTGGTTTGGGATACTCAACCTTTTTCCAGTGAGATTTATGATATAGTAGGATTTGATTTCGGAGAAAAATCGGAGGTGTATATGGTGTTGAGTTTAATGACGACTGCACCTCTACTAAATTGGCTTAAACCAAAAGTTTTAGAAAGTATCTTAGAGGTGTAGACAATGGTTAGTTTTGATTCGGCTACCATGTTTGGAACACCCATAGAAGATTTTGGAAAATGGCAAAAAGAAAACAATGAGGAAGCATTAAATGATATGGAGGAAGCAGACTTTCCAGAAGTTTGGTGGATAAAGTGGTATCAGTTTCCCGAACCTTCCTTTGAAAATCAACATTCCATACCGATGATTAAGACGATGCCTGCCTTAACTCCAACACAAAAAAGAGTGGCTACGAATGATAATGTCCACAGAATCTTTTTTGACGACATGGTAATGTTGAGGCAGCGTGATACTGATAAAGTTTTACTCTTGATTCCCAGTGACTTTTATTTCGACATCTATTATGACAGAGGTTATAATCAACCTCCTTATTATTTACAAATAGTTGAAAGTTGGAGTAAGGTAAGAGAGTGGTTAGTGATGTGTCCCAAATGGGATGCTCACAGATTGGTGGAGGTAAGAGACTTTGCACCAAGTTCTAAAAGTTTCAAACTTTTGAACTGGACGAACAGCAGAACTCTGATGGATTATCTTAACATGGGAGACAACCCGACTCGACCCTTCCTTTATTTCTTAGAATTGATTCCTTATGAGGGCAAAACAGGGGCGTATCCCTTGAAATATGCAAAGGAAGAAAAGTTTTGGATGCCTTATTCCACAGCAGGATACACACCGTTAATTGAAAATAGTTCCAAAGGATTGATGCCGAACTCTCGTCGTAGTGGAACTCCTGCTAAAGCATGGAGACCACGAGGTTATCGCCCTAACAATCCACAATGGTCTGGTGCGCCCGAAACTTGGAAAGCGGAAACTTTAGGAATCCCAATAGAACCAGTGGGTGCAATTGCAGGTGTAGCAACAAATCATTTCTTGAGCCAATGGAAAATGAAAAGATATGGGCCAAATGAAAATCGTAGTCTTAGAAGTTTTGGTCTTAGTAATTGGAAACAAATACCAATGCACTTTTGGCAAAGCCTTCTTCGACCACCCCAGAATGATGTTCCTTATGGTGTAAAACTTTTCAAAGGTGGATGGCCGTTAGCCTACATTATTTATCGCAGAACTTTTAATCGACGAAGAAATAGACCTGAATTAGAATTGATTACAATTAAACCGCCTTCTCACTTACAAAGTGGTGGACAAGGATTTGGAGGGGCGCACAGCAGAACGACCGAATATCCAAAGAACCCTGTTAAATTAGAAGCGGAAAGTTTATTAGAAAGAAATACCTACGACATAATGATGGTAGAAACACACCCTAAAGGTCTATGTCCTATTTGTTCAGGCCCAATTCCAAATGAGAAACATCGAGGAAAGTATCCCGGTGCATTGAGTCGTTGGGACAATGAATCAGAAATCTGTTCCGCTTGTGGAACGGCAGAAGCCCTAAGTCCAATGATAGATGCCAGAGCCTTAGATTTAATGATGGAGGCGAGAGAAGAAAATGATTTCGCTCTCTGGGTTATGGGTGTCAAGATGGGCAGACCTCATGTTGATGAAATGATGGAAATGCAACAAAAGGCACATGAAGAATTGAAAGAATTAGGAATGACAGAACACAAAGTCATGGTGGATGGCGAATGGGTGGATTGGGAAGAAAGACATTGAGGTGAAAGAATGGAGAAGCAAGATTATTTGGGTGCGGTGTTAGCGTTTATTTTATTTGTGAATGTTTTAGTTATTGAATTGGCGGTGATGGCGTGAGACAATTGAAACTTATTTTGGAAACCGATGAATACATCTATTGGGAATATCTGGAGGCATAAAGATGGGTCGTTATTTGAATATGTTATCAGCAGGTGGTGTCGAGAATAGTTTTTACAAATATACTTTCGGGTCTCAACCTTCAGAGGTTCATTTGTTAGAAGAATTACCTGAAATTGGTGATGGTTTATTTGTAAGAGTTTTCATAGATGAGGGCGACGGTGTTCCTGCTCTTTTCATTGATGATGCTCAAGAAATGTCTGCATATCTTTCCGAATGGCTGGCAGCCTATGAGATGGAGGATGAGTTTATCCCTCCTGACCGAGCCTATGGACCAAAAGATAAAGAAACTTATGTGGCTAAACTACCAAGTGATGCTTCGGAAGATTTCATCGACATGGTAGAGGCTATTGCTCAACAACTTTCATTTACTAATGGTGAATGTTTTATCTGGGAGAGTTAGATATGGGAACTCGAAGTATAACTGTAATCGAAGATGAAGAAGGCAAAGAACTTTGTCGGATATATCGTCAATTCGATGGTTATCCCTCACATCATGGAGAAGAACTCGGTAGTATTGTGAATCGAGGACCAGTAGTTTCCAGAAAAGTTATCGGTTCAAACGATTATCTGGGGATGCCTGAATTGGCTGCGACAGTGGTGGCTACTTTGAAATCTTACATTCGTGACCCTGTGACTGGAAACTATGAATGGAAAGACCCAATGTTTGATAGTAATCGGATTCAACTGATGCCTAAAGGAAAACATAATGCGGGAGAGGAATGGATTTACACCATTACTCATGCAGGAGATGGGGAGTATGCTAATGTCTATGCTTACGATGTTTATGAAGGTCAAAGATATATTTTACACGAAGACCTCGACGAGTTTCATTGGTTAGAAGCATAACTTCATAAGGGTGCTTCAGCATACTGTAAGTATGTCGGATTATATGGTGAAGATGTTTGAGAATGAACACGATGCTTTGAACACAGCCCTTTCATGGCTGGTCGCTGAAGAACTTATTGATGTGGTAAAGCCACGAAGGTTGGTGCAGACCGTAGCCTTGAACTCCATTCACAATCAGAGCAAAGCCTATTTGGTGGTTATGCCTGTCTTGGAAGTTTGTGAATACTTGGCGGAAGAAGTTGTAGTTATTAGAGAAGGGAAACTTTCTAAGTATAATGAACTACAAGAGAAGATGGCTAAGATGGAAGCCGAAAGTCCTTTCCTAAAGGATGTAAGTAAGGAGGAATAGACATGAATTATTATCGAGTGAGGATGAGGAAAAACCCCGATGGAACAAGAACTTTGTTGTCGAAAGAATTGATTACTGATGAGGAGGAATGATTTTGACTCAAAGGTATGGGCGTATGCAAAGACAGTATGTGAACGACCACCCTGAAAAGAAAATCTATCCTCTGGATTGTGTGCCAACGAACAGGCCGAAAGGTAGTTGGACTAATGGTGTGAAAGCCTACCAAAGAGGAAAAGGTAGTGGCACAGAAGTTTGCGTGGGATGGTTTCATCCACCCCGAATCCGCAACAAAGGTTGGCTTCGATGGAGTAGTAGTAAGAGGAAGTTTGTTCCTCGAAAGATTAGAACTGCTTCCCGAAATGTTGAGGCTGAAGAAGAATGATTAGAAATGTTCTGGGCTTGTTCGATGGTATTTCTTGTGGGCAAGTTGCCCTCAAAGAAGCAGGTATAGATTACCAAACTTATTATGCCAGCGAGATAGATAAGAACTGTATTACTATCGCTCAAAAGAACTTTCCAGATACACAACAAGTGGGAGATATACTCAATTGGGAATCGTGGGATTTAGAAAATATAGATTTGATTATAGGTGGTTCTCCCTGTCAAGGTTTTTCAACAGCAGGAAAGATGCTGAACTTCGATGACCCTCGTAGCAAACTTTTTTTTGAGTTCTTAGCCATCGTCAAACACTACAAGCCTAAGTATTTCTTATTGGAAAATGTGGTGATGAAACAAGAGATTCAAGATGCCATAAGTTTGGCTCTGGGAGTCGAACCCATCTTCATTGATTCACAAACCGTATCGGCTCAAATGAGAAAAAGATTATACTGGACTAACATTCCCAACATAGAGCCTCCAAAAGACCTTCATATCCAACTTAAAGATATACTCGAAAAAGATATAGACTGGATGCCTGCTCACATAGTCGGGCGAAGATTGAACGCCAAAGGTGTTCGGAAAGATTACGATAAATCTATTCCTATAACCCAATGTATTCAAGTTAAAAAGAGACCCGATAAAACTCAATGTTTAACGACGGTTAGTAAAGATGCTGTGATTAGTAATTTACCTCATGGCAGGTATCCTGATGCTTACGGCAAGTATCGAGATAATTGGAGAAACTTAACCAATATAGAATGCGAAAGATTACAAACTTTGCCTGATGGTTATACTGAAGGAATTGCTGAAACCCAGCGTCGCCGTGCAATCGGAAATGGCTGGACGGTAAAAGTTATTGCCCACATTTTTAGTTATCTGGAGTGAGACTATGAAGTTAGGAAATGTTTTAGGATTATTTGATGGAATCTCATGCGGCCAAATTGCTCTGCAAAGAGCAGGAATAGAATACGAAAACTATTACGCCAGTGAAATTGACGAACCTGCAATTAAAATTGCTATGAAGAATTATCCTAACACAATTCAGGTCGGAAATGTATGCAGTCTTACAAGTAAGGATTTGCCCACTATTGATTTATTGATAGGTGGAAGCCCATGTCAGGGTTTTAGTATGCTGGGTAAGAAGTTGAACTTTGATGATGACCGAAGCAAACTTTTCTTTGAGTTCGTCAGGTTGTTAAAAGAGTTAAAACCCAAGTATTGGCTGTTAGAAAATGTAAAAATGAGTAAAACAGTGCAGGCCGAAATTAACAAACTTTTAGGAGTGGAGCCTATTGAAATTAACTCGGCTTTGGTGTCGGGTCAGAATCGCCGAAGGCTATATTGGACTAACATTCCAGATATAGAACAGCCTACTGCGAAGCATATTACAGGTCAGAGCCTTCTGGAAGATAGTTCATTTTTACCTGCCACAGTTCGTAAAGGTAAGGATGGTGGACCACGACAAATCGTTGCACCTGCTACTGAAAAGTTAGGCTGTATCACTGCCAGTTATTACAAAGGAGTTAATGCAGACGGTAGACCTGCCAAAGTTTCAGGTAGTGATAAGTATGGGGATTATGCTTCAGATAGGATACATATGTTATCTCCAATTGAGGCAGAAAGATTACAAACTTTACCTGATGACTATACCGAAGGAGTTAGTAAAACTCAAAGATATAAAATGATTGGGAACGGCTGGACAGTAGATGTGATTGCACATATCTTTAGGAATATGAGGTGAGATAATGGATTGGGTAAATATCTTTCCGATGGTTTTTGTAGTAGGGATTTTCTTAAGTTTCGTTGGATACCTGATGTATCATTCTTGGGGAGGACAATTCAAAGATTGGATACGAAAAACTTTCTTCGCCGACTCGATTAGAATCGCTGGGACGGGAGGAATGACTCTCAAAGAATTGAAAGCCCATCGGAAGAAAAGTTTAGCAACTATCTGCCATCAATGTAAGTCTCCACATTCTCTGCGCCTGACAGCAGAAAAAGTTTTGACTTGTGTGGAGTGTGGAAACCAACAGCCAACAGAGGAATAGAAATGAAATACGAATTGAAATGCAGCGAGTGTGGAGTCAGTGGACAAATAGGTTCAATAGAAATAAGTTATGAAAGATATGGTATGTATGTAAGTGATGACGGACTAATAACATATGAATCATACCCTGTATCTATTCATAATGAACTTGAGGGAATAGTTTGTAATCACTGCAACTATGACTTTGGAACTGACCTTAAAAGTATTGAAAAGTTAATCGTCAAGACTGAATAAAATATCTTTAGGAAAGGTCGCCCAATTGAGGCATCTTAGATAACGAGGAATAGCCTGCTGTAAAGTTTCCCTCATCATTTGCTTTTGCCAACTTCTCCTTTTGACGCACCTATCACAAAGTTGGATTTCTTCAGGAGTTTCATCTTGAAGTGCTTGCACCAGTATGGCTGTTTCTTCCTCGGTTAAATCTTCTGGGCTGGATAATAATTTAGGAACCAGAACTTGATGAGGTCGAGTTAGGGCTGCGCCACATAACTTACATTTCTCATACATAATCGTCCTCTCCATACAAAACTATTTCAGGAAAAAGTCGCCAGTTGAGTGCAGCCCCGAATGATTGTTCTTCCAGCATGGCTAAAAGTTTCTCTTTATCGGCTTGCAGTCTCAAGCGACAATCAGGACAACGAAACATTTCATCAGGCTTCCAATGTTTTACATCTTCCTGCAACAATTCTAATTGGCTGGTGTCTAAAGTTTTGCCAGATAGTAATTTCTCCATCAAGATATTTATGGTATCTTCTAAAGTATTACCGCAATCTTGGCAAGTCAAGAAATTAGAAACCATAATAATTCATAAGGGACTCTGCTACTTAATGTTTATGTAAGTGATACGACCATAGTTAATTATGGGTTGGTTAGATTCAAAAGCCGTGCAAGGTGCAATCGCTGACTTTGCACGACCCAGAGAAGTGAAACTTACGGTTCATAGGTCTGAAGATAAAGCCGAAGATTTTGGTTTCCGCCAACAGAGATTTCAGAAGTCAGATTCAGTAGAGAAAACTTTGAAAGTTTTAGGATACCCAGAACGACCGATAAGTATCTTCGTCGGAACCAATAACTTAGATTGGCATATGTTAAACTTACCACCACCACTTCGCCAAAGAGGAGTCTCTGGTTTTAACAAGGAAGAACTCAAAAAGTTTCGACAGCAGTGGAAGAAATGTTTGACACGAGATGGGTGTAAAGAATTACAAATAAACTTTGATACTATTTATGATGGAAAAGATTTAGTCTGGGATGTAGATTACCCAAATCATCCCGGTGCTGCTTTCGGAGTTGCCAACGACATCACAAACTTTTTAGAAGACAAGCACGGCATGAAAGCCCAAATAGTTTTTTCAGGGAGTAAAGGATTCCATGTCTGGTTGAAGGCTGAAGATGCTAAAACTTTGGTGGAAAAGATTAGTCCCACATATGAAGCAGTTTATCAAAATAAAGATGACCCATTAAGATACCAAGCCAAACTTTATCGAACAGTGGTCGAGGCAATTTATGAGGAGGCGGCAGATACGCCGATTAACTATTTGGATTTGGCTCCTATCCAAAGACAAGGTGTGATTCGTTGTCCATATAGTATTCACCCCAAAACAGGACAAGTGGTTTGGCCTCTGGATGCCGAAGAAAGATTGGCACTTGAAAGTTTAATAGCAGAGAATTATGAAGTTAGTCTGTGGGACATCATTACTACTATCCATCCGTGGACGACTACCAATGAATTAGAGCGTCCTGATTTTCCTGAAATGGGGATTCACCCTGCAACTCAAGTTTTTCAACGAGGCTTTCCTATGTGGAATCTTTAAGTAGTCGAGATGTCTAATGTTTATTATGCTCAAAGGAATAAAGAAACTTTTGCGACGCTTCGGCGAGTCTGCGAAAGTTCCTGAATATACTTTAGAAGTATTTGGGTTGGGTGAAAAGAAATGACCTCACAAGAAGATATTTTGAAGGCTATGGAAGATGAGAAGATGAAAGTTATGTCTATGACGGTGGCTCCACCTCCTCCTATTACAGTTAATGATATTATCCAAGATATGCAAGACCAAGCCAATCCCGGAAGGGGCGGTCAAAAGATTGGGGCAAATAGAAACATTGGTGCGCCGAAACCTCCTGTGAGTGCTACTGAAGTTACTCAAAAGGAAGTTGAAAACTTTTTCAATATCCCGGGACTCAAACAAATGTTGAAGAATCAGAGGAGATGAAACTTATGTCTATGACTACAAAGGATTTAGAAGATGTGATGGATATGTTAGACATCGAACCAAACACAGGTGAGCCGCACGAGGGTTGGCAACCTCTCATCTTGAATATAGGGAAACCAAATCTTAAACACATGGCAGATTATCTAATATCTAAAGGTGCGGTCTGGACTGAAATTGAATACATGGAAAGTTTCGACGAGGATACACGGAAGGATAAGTATATGGTGGAATCTGGTTATTTGGAAAATTGTAATAGAATAAAAAATGCTATCGAATGGGTGTGGCAAGACCCTAACAATGCAATCTTGTGTATTGATACAGTCTCGGTCAGTTTATTTATGAGGTTAGAGTATGTGAAGGGGCTAATACCTGAAATGTTCATGGAAACCAACGGATGTTATGTTATGGTCGATTTACTGGCTCTATGGAATCAGGAAACGAAAACTTTGGGACTCAAGCCAGAGTATCTCTTTGATATTCCCGGTGCTTTTTTAACTGCACCTGTGATACAAGTTTTGAATGCCACACGAGACCCAAACGGCACTGATGCTTATGAGGAGTTAATCAAAACGCAAAACATGAGACCAGAGGATTTCGATGCTACTGATGAAGATAATGATACCCATGTCTTTTTCGATAATGAACACGATTGGGAATATACTACTGCCTCTCTATTTGCCAACAAAGCCTTTTCCATATCTTTGCTGGACCAAGTGGAGGGACCAAGTGTATTCAAAATACGAATGAAGGGTCTTAATACTATCTTAAATTGGGTGAGTCGTTCCAAAGACCTAACATCCAGCGTATTAGATTATGCTACCAATATGAAAGTTTAAGTAAGTGAATTACCAATAATAACAGGAGAGACTATTATGGGTATCAAAGAATATACTGACCGATTAGCAATTTGTAAATCCTGTCCTTACATGAAAAAGAAACTAACAGGAAGTTATTGCGACCTCTGTGGATGTATCATTAAGATTAAAGCCAAGATGCCTAATGAGAAATGTCCTGTTGGTAAGTGGTGAGATGAAACAAATAGAAGTAGGGCAAGCCATTACGGGGCAAGAACTTTACGAACCCGTCATCGAGAAAGCAGGATACTATCATACATATGGTAAGACCAAAACTTTTATTCCCAGTGCTGTCTTTTGTCCAGAGTGTTCTAAACTAAGGGAACATAACCCCAGAACGGGAAAGGTCGAGCGCAAAAGAAATATGGAACAAAGTGATTATTGTTTTCAAATTGTTTATGATGAAAACGGAAATGGTATCTGCGCTAACTGTAATTGGAAGATGCCGCAACCTCCTAAATTAGATGCCGAAACCGAAAGTTTGCGGGCAGTGGGCGAAGACCACACTACCGAACAGGAGTGGATTGGAGAAGCCGAATACGATGAAGGCTACTTTTGGTTGAGTCAAGAAGATTACCAAGCCTTATTCCAAGTAGTTATCAAGGCTCACCGAGATAAATTAAACTTAGCCCCAGCAGTATTTGTAGCAGGCAGTGGGTATCAGTTGAATAACAAAAGTTTCATTGAAGTTGCTAAGAAAAAACAATACAAAGAGGAAGATGGTCGCATGGGCATCCCTCGACAATGCTGGCAAAGCCTTTAAGTAGCAGTATCACATCATATTATTTATGGTATCTGCAAAAGAACAAGAACTTATTGAGGCTCGCAAGAAATGGGCAGAAACTCCTATCATAAACTTTTGGCACGATACTAACGACGCACCAGACGCTTTCTTCGACCAATTACTTTCCGAAGTCAGAGGAGATGAGGACGAAGAAAAAAGTTTGAGTAGGACTACCACCAGAGGAACATCTACTAAAGAAAGGAAGGCTAAAAGTTCTTACGCAGGATTCTCGGTTAAGTCCCCACAACCAAAGTTTCCGATTACTAACAAGAAATGGGGAAAGTTTTGGGAAGTCATCGAGGCTATGAAAAAGCGTAATGGAAAAGAAAACATTCCAACCTCTGCCCAGCGCAAGGCTGGTGAAGAATGCACTCTGTTAGTTGTTACCAAAGGTTTGGATTTGAAAGTTGGAACCAAAAGAAAAGGAACGAATGCTTTTGAGAGTGGGCCATTCAACACCGTGATTGATTATGTAATGATTGACCGTCAATGCAACCATTGTTCTAACAAATGGACAGTGGATGAAAAATGGAAGGATAGTAAAGCAGGGAAAACTTGCCCTGAATGTCGAAAGTTTGATGACTTCAAAGACATTAAAGGTCCATACACAGTTAGTTCTGATACTTTGTTGTTCCCAGTAGGTTTAGCCGCCGATGGACAAACGATTGCTTTGGCTATGCTACAAGGAAAAGAAGCCAAAGAGTTTGCTGACCTTAAACCGGGTGATAGAATCTGTTGGAAAGGTTTCATTAAAGGTGCATGGTATGATATTACTATACCAAGCGGTGGCGGTCTTGACCGAATGCGACCAAGCGGATGGAAATATGACGAAGCCAAGAAGCAAGGTGGTTATGGTGTATTACCACTGATGACTTTAGGTGGAAAGCGATATGGTGGTTATATCAAAACTGCATAGTTTTATATGACTGAAAAATCATAGATAGATTATGAGCAATCTTTGGGAGCCAAATGAGTTTCAAAAACTCTTGCAGGCCACAGCCGTCTTCCCAGAGGAAATAGATGAAACTTTGGAATCACATATTAGGTCCTTAGCCAAAACTTATCTGCGAGATTGGAGAACCGCAGAGATGTATCCTGTGGTTGGCTACCATGAAAAGTTTCAAGATACACCAGCCCTGATTGGAGTTGCAGTAGTAGGAACACCACGAAAAGATAAATCAGTTTATTTATTCGGAATTGAAGATGAAGATTTACCTGATGAGTTAATGGATTGGATAGATACAGTCATGGATGTTGGAGATGGATTAGATTGCATCTGTGAAATAATGCTGGCCTATCATCGAGCCATCATACCTATCAATGGTGAAAGTTTGTTAGATTATTGGACTATCTTTGCTGAAGTCTTAGATGGAAGCCGCAGCACTAACTATCTGAAACTTAATGCTGGACAGCCTACTAAAGTTTCAACAGGAAGCCTACTTACCAAAAATACAGTCAGAACGGAAGAAGTATTCAATAAAAGTTTTAGGAAGGAATGGCTATGAGTTGGGAACTTTACGACCCTCATGCTAAAAACAAGCCTAAGCGTAGGTGGGTAACTTTTCTTTGTTTGGCAATTGTCTTGACTTTGACTTTCTTTACAGTATTAGCATAAAGTTTATAGCGGTGCTTTACCAATAGGGTATTGGAAGTGCTGAAAAATGGATACGAAAGAAGTTAGAGCATGGAGTGTTATTATGAGTGATAGCGTCCAACGAGCAGGCAGTGATGTATGGAAGGTCAAAAGTAGCGACGGTAAGAAAGTTTATTCTGTGGTAAGGTGGAGTAGTCAGGACTTGCGTTGCGAATGTTTGGGATTCCGACATTACAACAAGTGCAAACACATTGACGCTGTTCAAAAGATGTTAGAGATTGCACGCCACAATGGGTGATTATATGGGTGAAAAGAAATGGATGCCTGCCGTGCGTGGGCTATTGGAACAACAGGCTATGCGTAGTGTAGATATTGAAAGAGATTTATCGGTGCGATTTCGTCATGCACCATCAGCCCGTAGTATTACGGCTGCATTGAATGGCGATTCTCGTTTTAGAAAATTAGGTGAAGCCCATAATTCTTCACTATTCAAGAGAAAGAGCCATAAAGTTGCTATCTGGGGATTAGCAGGAGTTCGATATTCGGAGGTGTTCCCTTATGAGCGACTCTGAAAGATTTGTAATTCTGTTGGAGTTCGTTGATGGCCGCAGAGATATTTCAGAACTTATTTTCAAAACTCGTAATGAGGCAGAAAGACACGCTATTGAATTAGAACATACCAATGAAGTATTATTCACAATGGTTCGTCGAGGGTGTTTAGTGTGAAGCATACTTGCAGTTGTGATAATCCTGAATGCGACCGCCCTATCGAAAGAGCCAACCAACAATTGAACATGACCCAGATTAGATATTGTAGTCTGTATTGTTACAAATATGTAAAACAGGGATTGAAAAAGATTAGAGCCAGTGATTCTAAACATCATAAAAACATTTGGAAGTTTCCTGCTATCGCTACGAAGTGCGATAACTGCGGTGAAGAGATTGAACTAACCTATGAACAGAAGAAATCCAACAAATCTTTTTGTTCTCGTGATTGTGCAAAAGCAGCCAGACAACTCAAAGGTCGTCGAGGATTATTGCGTTATCAAATCTTACGATTCCTAAGAGATAGTGATAGAGAATGGTGGTCGTCTGCTGATATTGCCTATATCTTAGACCAGAAAAATAAAATCCATGCTCTGAACGGACAAAAAGTTAGTCAGCACCTAAGAATGTATTCAGATAGAAATAGAAAGATAACTTTGGTGGAGTCCAATGGAGACAAAAATGCCCGAATGTATCGTTTCAACCCCATTTACAAAAATCACCCACTGGTAGCCCTAATGCGTGGCGACTTCAATTAAAAATGCAAACGCTTAAATAGGGGAAAGAGCATATACTTAGTGATGGTAGGGGTCAGAGAGGATACAGGCAACAAGAAGTGGTGGGATTATTGGCGACACTACAAAACTAAGAAAGGGGCGCAAGCCTATGCTAAAAAGCATCGAGGCGTTTGGGTCATCATCTATTGTAGTGAAGAGATTCTCACCAAAGAAGAACTTGAAGATTTAGGACAATGGATTGTCGGCAGAGCCGATGAATACTTGTTCTTTGAGAATAAACACGGCAAGGATTTTGCGAAATACTATACTGCAATCGAATACTGGCAAGATGGCGACTTAATCATCGTCAAGGAAAAGAGTCCAAATGTCGAATAGGTATATCAAGCAAATCCTTAACTTAATAAGGGTGGTAAGGACATGAACAAGATGAGGGAATTGAAAATGAAGTGGATGAGTATATTGATTGCGGCAATCATGCTGTCAGGATGCTTGGGTCTTGAAGACAAGGGCGAGGAAGAGATGTCCTGCACAGCAGGAGATATTTACGCTTTTGAGTGGTTAGACTCATTCCAATGGAATGCTGCGCCAATGAGTTATGGAAATGCTACCGTTTGGGAACTAAATAATACTACCTTAGATACTCTCGATGTTAATTTCTCGGTGATGGCTTACTTCTCGGAACCAGTCGGACCTCTGGAACAAGGTTATATGAATGTGAGTCTGACTCAAAACGATACTGTGCTATGGCAAAATGAAACTACTAATGAAACTTACTGGGATGTGAACATTCCAGTCAATCTGACAGAAGAACTGTGGATTGAGATTCAAGCCAGTGGGAAAGATACCCACCCTGAATCTGATATGGGCGATTATTTCGTCTTAGAAGTTGCGGGCAAGATGCAACAACCAGAAACTTGCGAATAATGGATGTGAAAAAATGACTGAAGAAGATAAAAACCCAGAATATGTGGATGAGAACGACGAACCGTGTGATGAGTGCGGTGCAAAGAATGAGTGGGAGAAAGACGAAGGGCGTGGTGAGACATGGTGCAAACTTTGTGGTAATGTTCGACAAGCCTTTGAAATCGACTATGGAAAAGATTGGAGAGTATTCTCTGATGGAGAAGGCGCAAGCCAAGAACGCACAGGTATGCCTTCGACTAATTTGCTACACGACAAAGGACTGACTACTGATATTGCATGGGAAAACAAAGACTATGCAGGTTCAGCGATTGGTGGTGAAGCCGCCAAGCGAATGAACAGACTACGCAGACAACACGCTCGAACTCGTGTCCGAAATAGCACCGAGAGAAATCTGGTATTGGCTTTAGGAGAACTTGATAGATTGGCTGGCCGTATGGGTTTGCCAACTTCAGTTAGAGAAGAAGCAGCCTATATTTACCGAAAAGCAGTAGAAGCCAAGTTAGTTCGTGGTCGTAGTATTGAAGGAATGGTAGCAGCCTGTATTTTCACAGCCTGTCGTCGAAGCGGTAATGCTCGAACTTTGGATGAAGTCGGGGCTTACAGTAAAACGGGTCGAAAAGAAATTGGCCGAACCTATCGTGCGCTTTGTAAAGCCTTGAAGGTTCGTGTTCCACCGACACTTCCGACTGAATATGTGCCACGATTCTGCACAGACTTACACCTACCAGTAAAGGTTCAGACTACTGCTATGCGTATGTTAGAAGAAACCCAGAATCACACGGCTATGGCTGGGCGTGGACCAACAGGTATCGCAGCAGCCAGTATTTACTTAGCAGGTATTTTGGAAGATAACCGCCGAACCCAGCGTGAAGTGGCTGATGTAGCAGGAGTTACCGAAGTAACTATTCGAAATCGCTTCAAAGAAATGTGTGGTGTCTTAGGTCTAAATCCTGATGACCCTGCTTCCAGTAGTAGTGAGTGAGACTTTAAGTAGCAGTAAGCCTAAATGAGAACTATGGCTACTGAAGTTTCACCTATCTTGAACTGGACAAGAGGCTTTGAAGAAGTTTCTTTGGCAGTAATGCTCGACCCAGTAGGTGATAACCCCGATATGGTCTTTCAGGTCTTTGATTTTCACAAGTTCATGTTGGAATTAAGTGAGGATGATGAAGCATGGGAACAATTTCCCAAAGCAGTCATTAAGGCCAATGGGTTGCTACATTTAGAAGAAGAAATCATGCGGATGACTGAAGAAAAACCAGAAGATTGGGAAGAGAAGCGGAAAATGCTGACTATGAAATGTTTAGAGTTCAGGGAGGCTATGGAGTGCCAGTATGCCATTATTATGCAAATCGGTGTAAGTGAGATAGTCGCCTTAATCGTCTTTCAAGAAGGTTTCAATACGGTTCTGAATCGGGATGGAGTAGCCTCATTTCCATTAGGATTCGTCTGGCCTTTCGCCAACAAATATAGAATCAGTCCTGTTTCCAAAAAGATTATGGATGTTATCACTGAACTTAAAGAGGAATCCGAAAAAGAAGAGTAAGAAGTTTTAAGTGATAGCAACACAATGAGATAGTATGGACTGGCTACTTATCTTGTTAGGCATCGGATTAGTGGCAGCGTGTGTGGCTATTTGGAAAACCTTAGCCAAAGTTAGTGAACTTCAGATGAGTATGAAGGATGCAGAGATGGAAAAAGCCATAGCGCAAGAAGCAGCCAAAGTTTTAGAATCTACTCAAGCCCAATTCAACGAAAGAATCGAAGCCCAGCGTGCCGAACTATTCGCCGAGATTGAAGCCCGTAATGAAATGATTGGCAACTTACAGAAAGAAGTGGCTCTCCAAAAAGGTCGAGCGCAATCTGCTCATAGTAGTAAAGGACAAATCCTTGAAAAGTGGACACCTTTTCTTTCTCACGAAGGCATAGAGGTTCAATGGAAACCAGAAGATTGGAGTTTCTTAGGCAATCCACTGGATTATGTGGTGTGGGAATGGTATAAAGATAAAGAGAAGAATCTGGCCGAAGGAAAGATTGTTTTAATGGATGTTAAAGCGGCTAAATCTCAATTGACGACCAAACAAAGAAGGATTCGTGATTTGATTAAGGCTGGAAAAGTAGAGTGGCGGGAAATCCGTCTGGATTAGAAATGGGGCCGTAGTTTAATTTGGAAGAACGCTCGGTTTGCATCCGAGAGGCTGGGAGTTCAAATCTCCTCGGCTCCACCTTCTAATCTGAAGTTTTAAGTAGTCGTAATGTCATTAAATAGATATGACTCATGTAGTGACTTCAGCCTGTGTAGGGCATAAATATCAAGATTGTGTGGCAGTATGCCCAGTGGACGCATTCAAAGAACTTTCAACTTATTTAGTAATCGACCCAGATGAGTGTATTGATTGTGGGGCTTGTATTAACGAATGTCCAGTAGAAGCCATCTTTTCGGACTATGATGTTCCTGCCGAAGAAACAGAATGGATTGAAAAGAATGAAGTAGAATCTCAAGATGCCCCACTTGCGACAGGCGACTCCGAAGTATTAGGCGACTAATACTAAACTTGAAATAACAAGACAGCACCAATTCAAGGCATGGATTGGGAGTTATTCGTGGCACTGGTCGTCATTGAAGTGGGTATTTTATGGTTATTTACTCATTACGCACACAGGTATATGGTGAATGCCATTAGGGATTTCAACCAATATATTAAGTTCGGCAAAGCCGACTGGGGTTGGAACGCTACCAAACGCAAAGTTTGGGATGAACGCAATTTACCATACACTAAGTTTCTGAAGAAAGTTCGGGCTGGTTGGGAATGGTGCAAGTTCTGGAAGAAATGAAACTTTATTAGGGTGATTAGCCCTACCTCTTATTAGAACCGCCAAGAAATGGTAGGATGATGATAAGATGGTAAGTATAGAAATTGAATGCGAAGAAGGCTACGCTGCAAAGCGATTTGAACGAGGCGATACCCTACGGTATTACATGAGAGGTCCAGATTCAGTAGCGAACACGAAGGGTGAAATCGGAATGTTTGACTTGAAAGGACGCTACGCAGGTAAGTTCAAGGCTGCGGAGGGTGCAAGAACTCGTTTCGCTTTGGTTAGCAAAGCAGAACACGCTAAGATTACTTTGATTTCTCCAAGTGGAGAGAAGATTTACATTGGAGATGCTAATGCTGGAGTAATGTCCACACAAGAGCGTATCACGCTCGGTATGTGTCTTAACAATGCTACGGCACTAATGGCGGCTACGGTAAGTCCTGATAACCAGCCACAAAATATGGTTCAGAAAATCTTTGATTTGACTGATGAATTGTATGCCGAGTATAATCTCCGATACAACGATTGAGACCGCAAAGTTTAAGAACGATAACCACCTACGGTGTAGTGAGAATTATGCTGTATCGAAGTCATCGTCGTGGTCCTGAATGTCCTCGCTGCAAAGCAGAGATGGTAAGGACACAACCTGTTGATGGCCGACCAGTCTGGTATTGTCCTCGTTGTGGGTTTATGGATTTTGAAGGCGCAGGTGATGTATTTGTCTAAGAAACCTAAGATTGCTGGAGGTATTCATGCCCAAATGAAGTTTTGGAGACAACACCTCAAGGCTTGTAGCGAAGAAGAGAAAAAGGAGGCGACCCAATGAGAAAAATTAAACCAGAGGATGAAGTCAAAGTGGGCTTGATTGAAGGCCGACATGAAATCCACTGGGCTGATGAAACTATTGCTGACTTTATCTGGACTGAAGTTCCAGCCAATAGAGTTAATGACTTTGAATGGTTAGAAAGACACGCTTTGGGATGGTTGAATAAGTTATCGAAGCGACAACAACATATTCGTTTGTTCGTCACTGGCTTAACTACGGCCACCATAGCCTTCTTGAAAATGTATGATGTAGTCTATATGCACCGCCCAAATCCACCCTCTTTATCGTTGATGTTCTGGGATAGAGACCAAGAAAATTATGTGGAATCCCGTTGGGATGAATAGATTTAAGTAGTCGTTAGTATTAAGTAGGTCTGACGACCTATGCCTACTATGTTAGAATCATGGTGTCAAGTAAAAGGCTTGACTTTAGCCAATGGTCTAATTCAAAATGATAAACCAATCACGCTGGAAGAAGCCCGTGGTGTGATTTGCTACGCTCTTAGATGGAGAATCCGTCAATGTCGCCTATGTGATAAGGATTTTGATATAATGACGGGCGGTTTCTTGTATTGTTGTGATGAATGCGCCCCTGCTGAAGTTTAAGTAAGTGATACAGCGTATGCTAACTATGAAATCATGGCGTTACTGTCCTTTGGAAGAAGTTCCCAAAGCAGAACGCATTAAAAACAAAGGTTTAGGAATCTGTCGTGGCGGATGTAATCAACTAAATAATATCTGGAATGGTAAATATCAATTATGTGCTGCTTGCGCTAATCGGTGGAGATACTTTGGAGAACAATGTGATGCTTGCGACAAAGTTTCCACCTACGAAAACATGGAGCCTATGCACCTGATGGAAAACAAACTTTTGTGTAATGGTTGTCACAAGGCTTGGTCTCGAAAATGCAAAGGTTGGCCGTGGGAAAGATTCTTAGAATATCGACAGGCATGGGTAGAAAGACCCGAAACTTTTGCTGATACTCATCTGGTAGAGATTCCGAAATCCGAAAGAGTTACTGTGAAAGAAGTTCACCAATGTAAAAGTTGCGGAGAAAATCGGCGCATAACTAATACCACCTATCAATTATGTAGCACTTGTGTTTCACATGAACAATATAGAGGGAAACAGTGCTGGTGCTGTGGAACGGTTGGTGCAACTGGTAAGGCCATAACTTTTGATTTAGATGAATCAGTCATGTTGTGTGGGGCTTGTGTAATGAAGAAAAATAAATACAAGACTACCGCCAAAGTTTTGAAACATCAAATTATGACTATCAAGAATTGCCAACTCTGTGGAACTGAAGTGGAACATCGAAATGGTGGAGCCAGTAATCCAAAAATTGCTTGCATCGACCACGACCACCAGACAGGAAAGATTCGAGGAGTCTTATGTAGCCCTTGTAATACTGCCGAGGGACTGCTGAAGAAAGTAGAAAGTATTGAGGCTTGGGCCAAAACTTTGGTATCATATCGAAAGAATCCTCCATTAGACAAACCGGGAATACAGTAACCGTCTATTGTTTTCACAATGGGCGGTAGCACAGTCAGGTAGTGCAGCAGGTTTATGCCCTGTTTAGTGTCTGATAAGCACAAGGTCGTGGGTTCGAATCCCACCCGCCCAATCTTTTCTTGTAATCACCTACCGAGCAGCACTCGGTAATGTCGTCGCTACGCTTCGATGGGGAACAACCTTTTCCCGTCGCATAGCGACTCCCTTATCCGGGGAGGGAAATCCTTAACGAGTATAGTGCAAACATTTAAGTAGGCCATAACTAATGGAGTAGTATGGGAGTTCAGGTTAAACTATTCACACAAGAATTAAAGTGGTGTCAGAAGCACGCCGAAAAGATTGTAGATTACTACGATAAAAAGTTTGGAGACAAAGGTTCAGGTTCTTACAACCACAATAAAGTTAGTAGTAATTTAGTTGGAGTCAAATCGGAAAAGGCTACTGAAGTTTGGTTAAAACGATATATCCCTCTGGAAGACTTGGAGTTGAACTACAAAAACTTTGAAGATAAAAGTTTGGTCGGCGACATCAATGTATACGGTCAATCTTTAGAAATCAAAGGACTGCGGCCTCATCAATGGGATAAGTTCAAACGCTGTATCCCTCCGAAACAACTCCATCATTATGTAAAAGATGAAAGTATTGTTATCTGGACAACTGCTACTGGTGATGCCAAAAACTCTAAAGTAAAACTTATGGGTTGGAACTATGCTCACGAAGTTCAAGACAAAGGAATACCGATTCAAACCATCTGCGCCAACATTTGGTTAAAAGAGGACAAAGATATGAGAATTATCCAAGATTTGCCTGCGGTTTTACGAAGACTTAAGTAGGTCATATGTCATATAGTCAGTATGGACAAGATTAGTAAGGTTCAATTAGGACTAAATAATGATATGGAAGTAGTCGTAACTTCTGATGTCGTTATGACTGATGCTGATGACCGAGATGATGTTTATTTTGTAATGTTCAACATTTTGGATAAACCTCTGCGCTTTGTAGTTAGCACAGCAGGAAACTTTACCGAGTTTCTATCAGAGCGTGGAACCAATGCTACCGAAATTAAAGAATGGTTAGATACCAATCCTGATAAGTTTTTGAATGCTATTGTGCAACATCAAGGAGAACTTTTGGCTCATAGTATTGAAAAGGTTCGAGTAGTTTTGGATTCTCAAGCCAATGCAGACATGGCTCGTGCCGTAGTTTCTTCAATGATAGATAAAGGATATTTCGTTAATATCAGTAATTATACAATTCCCGGTCAAACTGAAACTATTCAAAAGACCCAACAAGTTCCAACAGGCCAGTTGATAAATGATTTCACTACCATGTTGGATGTTATCAAGCAGTGGGAAGGTTTCGATTTTGCCACTTACCTGCGAGCAAAGGGAGTTCCTGAAGAACAAATTGCTCAAATAACAGAAGGTGTAGCCAATGAGTGATGAAGAAAACCAACAACCACCTGTCGTGGAACTAAGAGATATTATGGATGGATTAGAAGCACAAGGTATGATTCCCGAAGGCTTTGTAATGATTTATATGATGGCCGACCCAGAAGAAGCCGAAGATAATACTCAAACTGATTACTTCTTTAGAAGTTTTTCAACCAGTCGTGATTTGCTGCACAAGAAAACTGTCTTAGTTTATCAAGATGTTCCAATTACACGGCACGAAATTGCATGGTTTGGTCCTTGGAATGGTATGGCAGAGGTTATCGAAGCCACAGAAGCCGAAGTTGTCACCAACCTAAATCGTTTCTTACGAGATGAAACTTTGAAAACTATGCCTCGTATGGATTTTATGTTCGTCAATAAGACTCCACCTGCTGAAGAAACAGAGGAAGAATGATAGTATGCAAGTTAAATTAGAACTCGGCGAAGGCAAATGGTTGGTCTTCGAGGATTATGGAGAGAAAAAGAAACATCTGAAAGTTTCGATTGAGGATTCTACGGAAGTTCGTGTAGTTCTGGGTGTCTGTCTCAAAGATGAGTTCAAGCGAGCAGGGCGAAGTGCCTGAACCTTTATATGGGTGTTTAGTCCTAACTAACATAAGAGATAGGCCCACCAGCCTATTGATTTGAAACGGTGAATGTAATGACTGATATAATTAAGCCTGTATTTGACAGTATGAGAAAAGGAAACATGAGAGTAAGCGCAGGTGGGCTAAACCCCACTGGTGCATCATGTGTAATCAAAGATGAATTAGGAAACGAGAAGTTGATTGGCAAATGCCATCGACAAGTCTGGTATAGTAAGAAGGGCGTGCCTCGTAGTAATCTTCCTAATGATGAAACATTCATTAAGTTTGCCGTAGGACACGCTATGGAAGATAACTTCCAAGAACACTGGAAGCGCATGGGTATCTTGATTGACGGTAATATCAAAATCAAGGAGGACATTTCTGATGGCGACCCTCGTGGAGAACTAATGATTTCTGGTGAAGCCGATGGTTTGCTTCGTAATTTCGAAGTGGATGATGAAGGAAACATTAGTCAGATTTCCAGCACCCATGCTATTGGTCTGGAGATGAAAACTAATCGAGGCTTCTTCGCTAAGAAAGAAGTTTATGGTATTGGTAATAAGAGGTATCCCAGAGGACACCCAAAGTTAGACCATGTAATGCAGACGGCTATGTATTTGAGAATGCGTTGGAAGTTGGAAGAATACTACGGAGTTACTATTGATTCTTTCCGTATCGTCTATTGTCAGGTGGATGATGGACTCACCACTTTCTTCGATATTAGCCTAAGTGATGGCTACGGTGGTGAAGTGATTATTAAGGACCGCTATGGTGATGTAATCAAACCTGATGCTTTGGCTTCGTTGGAAGCGGGTATCAACTTAGACCCGATTTCAGGATTAACCATTGAGAATATCATGGACAGATACTACGAGTGTGCTGAAAAGTTGAAGGATGATGAAAATCCTCCTGACCGAGATTACCAACTTCGTTATGATGAAGAAACTTTTGAAAAGAAGTTAGCAGCAGGAGAGATTAGCAAAACTGGTGCAGGAAATTGGGAAAAGAAACCTTTGGCTCAAGTTGGGGATTGGCAGTGCCGATATTGCGATTGGAAAGAAGTATGTTTGCCTTATGGTGTTTTGACTAAAGCAGTTGAAGCAGGATTGCTAACCCCTGAAGCCGCATTAGGGCAATTGGGTGTAGTGGGATTCGGTAGTAAGTGATAAAATGATTGATATTGGAACTTTCGTAGTTTGTATGGTCTTTGTAAGTTTAGTAGGGACTGGACTCTATCGCCACTTCAATAGTTTGTTCGAGATGCAATATGAATTAACCACCCGACTAATTCAACAAGTAAAGCCTTTGATACAAGAAGTGCCAGATAGTGTGGATAATGATTTCTTGTATGGAGTTTCTTATGAAGTCGAAAGCAGTGAGGAGGAATAACCCTGTGGTGGATTCTGGGAATCGTCAGTCTATTATGGTTCGCAGGTTTCGTTTTTGTAATCCTTTCACAATTTAGAGAATTGGCTCAAGAAGTGGTTAAAACTATTGAACAACAGCGACGACAACAGTAATGTCATCGGGTTTGCCACCTTCCCATGCTGATAATTCTTCACTTTCAGCAATTTGGCCGTCATCGTATGCGTCTTGAGCAAAAGGACTCCACATTTCTTCATCATTACTAAGTTCATAGGCTATGGATGCTAAAACTTGCGCCATACCTTTGGCTCCTTTGAGTCCTGAATCTTTAAGTAAGGTTAAAACTTGTGTAGGATACATATTGTCCCATAATCCATCAGTCCCCATAACGATAATATCTCCTTCTTGTAATTCAAAAATATATTCTTTGAAAACTTTCTCTACTACATCAGATGAACTGGAACCTATGGAATATGGTTGATTGTGATACCGAGTTCCCGATGTCGTTTCATACTTGATGTAATTATCTCGAATAACGATGAGATTGGAATCTCCTATTTGGCCGACATCTAACATGATTCCATCGAAGTGGGCTACTAAGGCCGTAGTGCTACCTAATGCACGACTTTGAAGTTCGGCTCTTTCTAAGGCACTGAAAGGATTGGTATAACCATCCATGAAATACTCTTTACAAGAATCCATAATCTCACGAGCGCAAAAACCAGCATTGATACCATCCTGCCGATATGAACCTAAACCATCTGCCACACCCATAGCATTGATAACCGAATTGGTAATAAACCATGCGTCATCTCCACCGTCTGAAACTTTATCATCTCTGGGGCGATTGGCGTATCCCATTGATAACATAATAATGATACGACGAAACTGCTACTTAAAGTTTAACCAAATAACTGTTCCATGAAAAACTTCTGCATTTGGGAGTTATCATAGGGAAAATGTTTCCAATTAAGAACTACTTCAAACAATCCTTCAACCGAATCCTGTGTAAATGGGAACCTTCCTGTCAGGTGTGCTGTTTCTTGAATTAAACTATATTCCATGTGGGGTTCGTGGCCCCACGCTCTGTCCTCATACTCATTTACTATCACTGCCTCGACCCCGAATGCCCCTTCTTGCACTAATAACTCGTAAAACTTTTTACTTCTGCGGAATCCTTCATGGTGTAATGGATTAAGATGAACAAGCCATAATGTTTCAACTGGTTGGGAATGGTGCTTGGGATTAAAAAGATACCATCCTGCGGGCGACATAGCAGTATGTATTTCGGCTTTAGTGTCCTCGTGAGTGACTAAAATCTCATTTAATTCTCCTAAGTTTCTTTCATATGGAGTTCCAGCAAACAACTTTAATGCACCATATCTATCAGTGGCGATATACCGTTCCAAACTCAGCCCTGTATCTTTGATAGGCGAAAACCAATCTATCTTGGGCTTTTTTCTCGCCATGATGATGTATTACGCACCCTTGATACTTAATGTTTATGTAGGTGCTTCGCTATATGATAACTATGGTGTCAATTGAGGTTAGAGGAAACACTCGAAGATTTCGGGATGTTCTTAGAAATACATATGACCTAAGATGGAATCATCAAAGTTTCTGCTATGGTGGTGAAATGGCACTTAGCGAGCGTCGTATTAGAAACTTGGTAAGGTTCTGTGAAAAGTTTAATCTGGAAATCAGGGTCGATGGTATTTTGTATCAATCAGGAAATACTGAAGACGACGACATCGAAAGTTTCAGTATTGAACCTGTGGCATCAAGTAAGGTCTCGGCTCTGGGTAAAGTAGGAACAGAAACTTTGTTACCACCTAAAACTGAAGATGAAGCACCGGGCTATCAAGAACTTTTGATTACAGCAGATTCCGAAATCGACTTTGATAATTATCAACAGTGGGTGGATGAAACTTTATTCGAGGAGCCTCGTCCAGAGCAACAACAAGTTATTCCTGCTGTGGCAAAACTTTTACGCAAGGGTTATCGAAACATCATTATCGAAAGTCCTACTGGAAGTGGTAAGTCTGCTTTTAGTATGGTATTACCTAAAATGTTTGGAAGTCACAAGAAAAGTTCCTATGTTCTAACGCACCTCAAAGGGTTGCAGAGTCAATACTTAGCCGAGATGCCTTTTATGGAAAGTATCATGGGTCGTGGAAACTATTCCTGTAAATTGGATGTGGAAGCAGGTTGTCGAGATGCGGATACTGCGGAAGCAGCAGTTCAAAGAGCCAGAGCAGGGATGACTGGTGGAAACACTTGCACCGCCGACACAGCACCTTGCGTAACTATCAAAGATTTCCAATGTCCATTCAAGAATCCCAAAGATTCTGAAAAAGGAATGAGATGGGATGTCCCTGTGGATACGCTATGTGATTATTACGGTTCATTGACTAAAGCCCAAAATGCAGAGTATTTCGTAGCAAACATGGCTTATGCAACTGCTATTGGGATGACTCCTTTACTGCCGCAGCGTGAGTTCTTGATTGTGGATGAAGCCCACAATCTTCCTGATGTGATGGTAGGTGCGTTTAGTTTAGACCTTAGTGAGCGTATGTTAGAAAGATTACTTCAGATTAAAAGTTTGACCGAGATTTTAGAACTTTCTGGTTCAGAACAAGTCAAGGCCCACGAAATCCGAAAACAAAGATTAGAATCGTGGAGACCTCGCACTGGCAGAATGGGTTTCCCCAAGATTCCAAGTGTAGAGTTAGATATGAAAGAAGAACTTTTGAAGAAGGCTGCCGCAGTTTGGGTGGCCTATCTACAAGACCTCGATAAAGAAATCCAAATCAACCTGAAGAACAATGCTTACGAAGATACCAAAGATTTGAAATTAGCCATGAGAACCAGTCAAAGATTAGAAACTATTATTGCAGGGCTGACTCACGATACCTCTAACTGGATTTGGCAAATCAGCGACGAAAGAACTTTTGTTAATTTCAAGTGTATTGAGATTAAAGAGTTTGCTGAAAGTTTGCTGTTGCACGCAGGCCGTCGTCGAATCTTTTTGAGTGCTACCATTGGAAATCCTGAAATGTTTTGTGAGGAACTGGGATTGAAATTAGAAGAAACAGCCTTTATCAGAATTGGATATAGTAGTTTCCCACTGAAAAATCGGCCAATTTATACCCGTGAAACGGGTGGCTTGCTAACTCGACAGGGGCAAAGTGAAAACGATTGGAAGCAAACGGCTGAAACTATTCTGGAGATTATGAAGCAACATCCTAATCAACAAGGTATTATTCTCCCCTATACTGATAAGATAGAAAAGAAACTTAGTGAGTTGATTACTGAACTTGACCGTCAGCAAAGTAAAAGATTGATTCAACATGATAAATCGGCTCATGGTAGAGATGCGGCTATTGATGAATGGAAAAGTTCTCAAGGTGGTGTAATTATGTCTACTTATCTGAATCAAGGATTCGATGGCAAGGAAGCAAACTTTTGTATTGTCGTCAAACTTCCTTATTTGAGTCTGGGTGATGTGCGAACTGCAAAGAAAATGAGAGCCAACCCTGAATGGTATAGTCAGCAAACAGGAATATCATTGGCGCAGATGTGTGGTCGAGCAGTTAGAAGTCGAACTGATGCAGCCAATACTTACATTATCGACCCAAGTTTCTGGTTTCAATATAGCAAAGGTATCGGTGATAGGCCGTTGAAGAATTATTTGCCCACTCATGTTTGCGAGAGTATTGAAGCCTATGAGGGCTTGACGGCCAATGGGATTCAACAAAGTTTAATACAGTGATAGGAGGTAACTTGAGTATGGATGATTCACGAGGCCGTTTTGAGGTTTGGTTAGACCGTCATAATCATAAGATGGAACTAATGAGAACTTTGACCTCTTTCTTGGCTGCATTGTTTAGTGCTATCGCAGCAGGTAAGTTGATGGGGGTATTTTGATGACAGAGATGTTATGGCCTATTACACAGGTAGTCGTCATTAGTGCGGCAGTTTGTAATATCATATCATGGGCGGCTATGGCTTTTGCTCTAAGATATTATGCACCCTATCCGAGAGGTGAAATAACATGGAAATGATGGAATGTGTGACTTGCGGAGTTCGGAATCCTAAACCAGCCTTGACGAAAGCGGGGGAATGCCACTTCTGCGACCCGCCATATGATGTTGAGAAAGTAAAGAAGGTGGAGAAATGAAGATTGCGATTGCAGGGCAGATGGCGAGTGGTAAAACTACTTTGGCCGACAAACTTCAAGCCGAATTAGAAGATTTAGATTATCGAGTGGCTCGACATTCATTGGCAGGAAAAGTTAAGGCTATCGGAAAAGATTTGTTTGGTATGGTTGAGAAAGACCGCAGACTTCTGCAACAAATTGGAATGAAGATGCGAGAGATTCAACCCGACATTTGGATTGATTACTTGAATCGAAAGATTAGTCAAGATTTGTTAGAAGATAAATATGATGTAGCCATTGTGGATGATGTCAGATTCATCAATGAAGCAAAGTTTTTCCATAGTCAAGATTGGTTAGTAGTGCGACTTAACATTCAGGAGGACTTACAAAAGTCTCGTCTGCAAAGAACTTATGAGGATTGGGAAGTCCATTGGAACAATCGAGGCGACTCCAGCGAACAAGAAGTTCCCCAGATTCCTAATGAAACTTTGTGGCTGGATTTAGAGTCATCTGATTCGGATAAGGTATCAGAAACAGTCTTGGATGAGTTGAGACACACTAACGCATAAAAACAATTTTTAATCAGGGTCAAAAAACCCCGATATTTTCAAAAATCCAATTGGATTATTCGTAATCTCGTATGGCTACGCCTTTAGGGAAACGAGGAATCTTATTTTTGGATAATTCTTGATATTTGACTGTTAGCATTTTACCGACAATATCATGTCGGTCTCGCCACTGTTGAGCCTGTGAATAATGATTACCCGGTGCAGAGCATTTGAAAGTTTCACCATAGCCGTTATCACAAACCCAAACTGGCCTTCCTAATGGGTCGTGGTCTTCAGACATTACTTCGTCAAAACCTACAATCAAGAACTCGGAGTCATCAAAAGATTTCAACTTGTAAAGATTACTTCCTGACTTGCCTCCATTGTAAGGAATGTTATTCTGTCTAATCATAATTCCTTCAAGTTTTATGCTTTCGGCTTCAGCCAGTGCATACTCCAAAGTTTCTCTAATATCACAAGCACCTGATTTCTTAGGTTTCTTGGGTTTGGGTGTAGAAGTAGGAGTTGAAACTTTTGGTTTCGAATCACGGTTGAGTATTTCTTGAATAAATGTTAAGGAACAATTCAATACTTGAGAGGATGGAAAAGTAGGAATCAGGTATTCGGCTTTGCGGATTTCATCCTCCCAACTGGTTGGCATTCTCGTTCCAGCCGATGGAAGAGTCGGTGTGGAAACCACAGGACCAGAACAATCTTTCTGCAAGGCTCCCAGTGTAGAGTTGTCTCGTGTGCAAGAAAACTTTCGAGAAATAGGTAAGATACCATCTGGGAACATACACCATCTCAAAACTTGATGACTATCTGGGTGGAAAGAATGGAGGAGGACATCTGGTTTTGCCAGAATACAAGCGTCGATTTCTTCAGAAAGTTTAATCATTCGTTCATACCAATTCAAATTAGGATACTCGGTCCAATAACAATCAAAGATAACATAATAAAGTTCTTCCCAATCATCGGAGTAAGCACTGGTTTTACGAACCATTCCTGATAGACGGTCAAAATCATCTAAGTCCCAATAAACTTCTCCATCTACAATACACTTATCCAGATTCTCGTTATAATGGCACAAGTCAGCCCAAACAGCACGGATTTCGGTTAGGTTGTAGCCACCTAATGGTTTATCATTACGACTTACAACTGTAACTTCTCCTGCACCATCGGATTGCATCACACCTCTAATACCGTCATACTTATTGAGAATAGTCCAGATGTCTTTATTGCTATCGGAAAAGACTCGTGTAGGCTTTTGTTTCTCCATATCAATTGGTTTGGCTAAATCTGGCTCTGGAAATGGGAAGTCTGGTAAAAGTTTCATCTTAATCTCTCCTTATTTTGTCGATACCATTTGTTATCAGTCTCATGGGGACTATATGTGCCATCCCCATGACAGACCTCACAAGTTTCTGTCCATTCGTGTTCATCATATTCACCCGTAGTTCGAGTGACAACACCATCATAACATTCGGCACAATCAATGGATATTGGATAAGTGCCTAACCACTTCTTGAAAGACTTGTCTCGCCGAGTTAATAATCCTGCGGCGGGTGCGGGTGAGTTCCTCCAATAATTCCTACTAAGAGGATTTTCCTCTCCTAAATAATCTTGAGTTTCTTGAATAAGGTCTAAATCATCTTTCATAAATCCTTGTTTCATAACTTCCATAGTAATACTCTCCATATTATCAGGAGTAATCTCATACCACCAATCCATTACCACATCACTATCAAAATCTTCATTATTGCCATGTTCTTCCACAATAATTTCGGCCACATTATTCCAATAGTTAATCCAAAGTTTGTGATAATCATTAGCACTCCATTCGCCATACCAATTTATTGCACCGACTCGACTGGGAAAAGTAGCATCTCTCATTCCAAGTTCCTCGGCTTCCATAACACCTCCGCCATGATACCAAGTAAAGTAATCCCCATTTCGAATAGCACGAGAGGTAGTGGGAATCTGGTCTTTACCAAAGGCAGAAACAAAAGTTTGATACCTGCGAGGGTTATCAATTTCATCGGCTTCCGTAATAGGCCACGGGGCAACTATTGGGTCATAGAAAACTTGCGTGCCATTTTCTCGAAAACCAAAGTTTTCGGGGTTGGCAACATCTCTAACGACGAAACCGAGGTCTAACATAGTAGATAATAAGTTTTGATAATCTGGATTTTGTTGCGGTGAACGATTAGGAAACATTTGGCAAAAATCATTCTGGGTTAAACAAGGAATCTTTTCCATCTCCCAAACCGCAATCTTTTGACCCGTTCTTAAACTACTTAACAAATGTTGAAGTTCTTCTCCATCAGTAGTCTGCACTAAGTTGCGACGCAAAGGAGTAGTAACCTCACCCAGTAGAAACTTTGAAACTTTTGGTAGTTGAGGTATATCTAAGTTTTCTTGGTAGAGCCTAAAGAAAAGTTCTGCTTGATTCTGATTGATAGCAAATAACTTGGCTTTGGTGGAATTAAGGCCATAGGCTTTCAGTGGTTTATTAGGCAAGGCTACTATCTTGTAATAAGTATTAGAATTATTAGGATTTTCAAAGACAAAACCTGCTTGTCCATGCCCAACCAATTTACCAAACATACCATCACATCAGTTTTCGTGCCAATCTCCGTAGCCTTCTACGACTTCGACTTCAGCACCAAAACTTTTCTGTGAACGATTTAACCAGAGGAATCCTGCCAGACCTAATGCAACTAAAGACAACAGCCCAAACTTTTTGACGAACATAGATTCACTACGAAACGGCCTTGAACCTGCGGATGGACCTTCTAAATCCATAATTCCCATATATCCCATATCGCCTAATGCTTCTTGGAAATCAAACCAATTAACTCCTGCATCATTGACTAAACTCCCATCAGCAGCGTTTCGATTTTGACCTGATTCTTGAGTAATAGCATAGGGGTCTACTTGTGGATTACTTTTTTCCATAGCCTGAACAATAACATCAGAAGAAGGAAATACTAAGGTTCTAACTCGGTTATGAATAACTTTTTGTCCTGTATTGGTGTCTAATTGCTGGTGAGGATAAACAATAAATTGAACGATTTGTTCATCAGTATCACGGGTTTTGATGAACTCATTGATAATATCAGTGGATGAAAAGTATTGGCGACCTGTGTAAATCTTACCATCTTTGAGAGGGTGTCCATGAATAGTCCACATTCGATTAACCAAACCTTTGCTGGAATCTTGAGCCGCTTTAGCCACTGGATTAACCTCAATACGAGATTCATCACCTAATGAGGGCGCACCTAATTCATATTTACCATCTTTTTCATAAACATAACACATCCACTCTCTTTCTTCGTGAGTGTTATCTGAATAAGTTTTCATATCTTCTAATGCGTCATCAGAAAACATATCGAAGTGCCTACGCCACGGTTGCATAGTATAGTGTCGTCATCCCGACTACTTAAAGTTTTTGAAGCAGTTCTCTGACATCTTCTTGTTTCCAATTGAGAATAGACCCATATTTTCGAGGCCCTACAAGTCGAATAGCACTATTGATGTCCTCTAAAACCCTACCACTTTCGAAACTTCTGCCTAATTCTCGGAACCATGCTATGGCTGGTCGGTCTAATTGAGTCTGTTGATATACCTCCTCGGTGAAATCTTTAACCCTCCAAAAACCTTTCCCAACCACTTCGCAGATTATATCGTTGTCTGAATCTAAACCTGTTTCCTCCTTAACGGTCTGGTTGTAACTAACCCAAAAATTATCGTGCCACTGGTCTAAGGTAGCCGTATATTGCAGAGTGGATAAAGTTAAACTATTCTCGGCATCATCTTCGATTTGTATTTGTTTCCACCAGAGGTCATTACGCAGTTGTAGGCAAGATTCGGTGGTAGGTTGGGGCAATATATCGACCCAAACTTGGGTGAGGCAATTAGGGTCGAGTTGCGCCTCCTCCAAACTTTCTGGTTGGTCGTCATAATGTGCAAAGGTTCCAACTCCATAAACTTGGTTATCTACTAAGTTCCAAAAACTTTGATAAACATGGTCGGAGTTTTCATAGTAGAAATCAGGAACTCTGGGTGGACTTAACATTTTTACCCAAAACTCTTTCAGATTGCCCTTAGTAGCCAATAACTCATCTAATTCAAAAGTTTGATAAATCATGGCTCGATGTTCGGCAATAGCACCATATGAACCATCCGAGTAACTGGGTAAAGATGGAGATGTCCAAACCTGAGTTTGAATCCTAATGAGTGGAGGCACATTTAGTATGTAGAGATTTTGATACTTAAAACCTACCCTAACGACAACCTTAAATAGATGAAAGGCATTACCTTTAGTGATGGCAGAAGTCGAATGGGTCAATATCGCTACTGGCGAAGTGAAAACAGGTGATGAAAATCTGTATAAACCCAGTATGGGCTGGTTGCCTGTCAAGTGGGTTGTAATCAAAGGAAAAGTGTATCGTAGCACCCTTAGTAGTTTCGCTGATTGGCTCAAAGCCTATACTTCTGTCAGTAGATTAGAATATGATAAAGATTCAGAAACGGGCGGCATTCGTTCTTTGACCTGTTTATTCGATGAAACGGAGGGGTTCGGAGAGATTGGAGAAGCCCTAACACAATTCTGGTGTATTGAGATGACGGAGTTCGGAGCCTTGTATTCCTTTAGTTACAAACCTGAAGATTTGTGGCCTAAAAAGTCTCAATGGGTCGGATACAGTGATGTAGAAGATGAAGATTTCGTATATGATGAACAACCACCGGGCGGAGGCGGAATGCGTGGAGGCACACCAGCCCCGGGTGTTCCAAGAGGTCCACCAATCCCCGGTCCTGCACCCAGAGGTCCACCAATGCCGGGTCCACCCGGCCCCGCACCAACAGCACCGCCACCACCATTTCCCGGTCCAGAACCTTTCTTAGATGAAGGCGGAGAAGGAGGAGAAGGTTTTCCAACAGAAGGAGAAGGATTCGGCGAACCCGGGACTCCGAGTGGTCCACCAATTCCCGGTGGTAGTAAAGGAGATGCTGCCAAACAAAAAGGTATGCAAGATGCTGCCAAATCACAAGCAAAATCAGAAGCCCAACGAAAAGAAGGGCTAAAACAAGGTGCAGAAAGAGCCGCACAAGGCAAAGCAGATGCTCAAGAAGCCGCAGGCAAAGGCGGCGGCGAAAGTGGTGGCTCCGAAGGAGGCGGTTCGGGTTCAGGCGCAAGCAGTGGAAGCGGAAGTGGTTCTGGAAGCCCCAGTGAAGGTGGCGAAGGAGGAGAAGGTTCTGGAGAAGGTGGAGGCGAAGGCGAAGGCGGTGAAGGCGCAGGTGAAGGTTCAGGAGAAGGTGAAGGCGACCCATCGGGAATGGGAGAAGGGGGAGAACCCTCTGAAGATGGCGACCCATCGGGCGGTGGAGAATCACCTTCGGACTTTGAAAAAGCAGCACAAGCCGCTAAAGAAGCAGTTGATGGAGCCAGAGAATGCTGTGGAAACTGTAATCCTGATAATCCTGCCGAAAAAGATATGGCTGAACAAGCCAAGCAAGATGCTAAAGATGCTTTAGATGCGGCTAAAGAAGCGGCAGACAAAGCAGTAGAACAAGGAGATATGACTCAAGAACAAGCCGATGCTCAAAAAACTAAGGCTGATGCTCTCAAACAAGCAGTTGATGATATGAAACCGGGCGAAGACACCAGCCCTTCGGGAATGGCGGCTCAAGAAGCAAAGGCACACCAAGAGGCTGCGTCAGCAGCCAAAGATGAAGCCGAAAAAAGAGATGAAAATAGTGCCGATGCTATGATGGATTCTATCGAACAGGCTATGGCTTCTAAAGAAGCCGCCGACCGTGCTAACGAAAAAGGTGATTCTCGTAATACTCAAGACCAGAAAAACATGGCGGAAGCAGATGAATCGGCTATCAAGGCTATTAACGATGCAGAATGGGCGGTTGATTATGCTGAACAGGCAGGTGAAATCGGTGAAGAAGCCTCTGATGAACTGCGTAAAATGTTGAATGAAGCCTATGAAGAACTTGAAAAACGCAAGATGGACAGAGATGCGTGCCAAAATACCGCAGAGCAAGCCAAAAATATGGCTCAACAAAGTATAGAGGAATCTGCTGATGCTGATAATGAAGCCGAAGCACAACAGGCTAAAGACCATGCTCTGGATGCTACGGAACTATGTCAGGACGGTATGGAACAGATGAATCCTTACAATCCTGATGACCGAGAGGCTATGAGTGATGCCTTAGAGCAAACTTTACAAGCATTAAAAGAAACCGACATGGATGATGAAGTTTCCAATGCGATTGATGAGGTAGAAAGAATGCAAGACAAACTACGGCGTGCCGAGCAACAATCTGAAAACGAATGGGGTATTTGGGACATAGATGGAAGCCACTGGGTTACTACGGTAGCAGGCGAGGATATGATTTTCCCCGAAGAAGATGAAGCCTTAGATTGGTTAAATGCCAGAGGAGGGATGATTTAATGGGTCGAGGTAGAGTAAAAGTTTATCAGTCTGCTAAAGACCAAAGTTTCGATGAATCTGGATTACCTGATGAGATGAAAGACGACTATGAGAAAGGTTGGGAAGAACAAATGGACAAAGAGGAACAATTATCCTCTATGGGTGAAAAAGATTATGAGCGCAAATTAGGTGAAGCCACTAAGATTATCAACTTTAATGGAATGATGACTCTGTTTGAAGATGCAAGATACAACGGTAAAATGACCGATTATGTAATCGGACAGATAATGAATGGCTACGCACCACCTGTTTTGGGTGTTGGCTATGAAGTCAATATCGTAGATTGGGTGCAGAATCCAGACCCTACTAACTTTGTTGTAGTTTCATCCAAAGACCTTGTTCCGTTAGAAATGGCAGCACCTATGATTGCCGCAGCACACGGTCATTGGTGTCTGTTCCTTAGAAAAGAAAATCTGGAAATGTTTTTGCCGCCAGAGGTGGTAAAGGAACAACAGGCCGTCGTCAAGGGTGAAAATCTGACAGGCGAAATTACAGAAGTCATATACAGTGGATATGCAGGAATGCAGGGTAAAACTACCACAGGTATTGAATCAGGAATGTTTAGCGGGCGTGGGCGATTATGTGTCCGTGGCTCAACTGGAGAACTTCAAATGATGGAGACACCTACTAAGGGATGGAGATTGGTAGCCAAAGTTAAGTTACAGGGTGATACACTCCTGACCGTTATTGAAAGTTTAGAAGAGTGGGCAAATGCTAAAGAAATAGAAATTACCGAGCGAACTCCTACGGCTATTACTTTGAAAACTTCTAATGCTAAATCACTAAGTAAAGCAATCGACAAATGGGATTTCTTCTATGTAGAACAAGATGGCGACTTAGTGATGGTGAGTTACTGATGAATGCGACAGAGATTATCAACTGGACCAGAAAGCCGCCACAAGATGTGTGGGTGTTTAGAATTACCAAAGCCCAGAATATCGGAGATGCAGCCCATAAACTCGATAAGACATTTACACGCCTGCGTTATGCACCTGCGACTAATACTAAAGATTTAGTAGTGAACGAAATGTTGGAGTTTCTTAGAGAAAAAGGTTTCAGTCATTATACAGGTTTCCAAAAAGGCTCCACAGGAAAAGAAGCGTTTGAACACCAAATGAAGATGCCAAAAAGAAAACAAGAACTTTATGATATGTTCGACAAAGGTGTGTCCTCCATGTTGGTAGGTTATATGTATAATGATGGCGAAGGGACTCTTCTCCACGCAGGGCAAAAGGAGAGTGCGGCGTTATCATTCAAGGCAGTTTTGCATAAAATTAAGGACTTTAAGTGAAACTTTATATGACTCCTTCGCCTATGGTATAGTATGTCCAACCGAATGGGAGGTAGCAATCAAGACATGGCACTAATTTGCTCTTTTGAGTAGATAATGCTTATGTTTATATGGGTGATTCCACCTATACAAGATTGCCCAACCACCGAAAGTTGTGGCGCAAAATAAAAAACTGAAAACAAAATGGAGATGAAAACAATGAGTAAGAATGAAAACAATGATGTGGATGCGTTCCTTTCGGAACTTGAACAAATTGACACTGACCGCAAGGCGGCTCGTGCTGAAGCACGAGGTCCTCGCACGGTGTATGAGGTAATTAAGCCAGAGATGGGCAAAGTCTATGCTGGCTACACACTTATTTCATACAACGAGACTACCAGCCCACTGGGTTCGGAGTCTATGGTCCTACGCTGTGTTGCACCGGGTAATGATGGTGAAGCAGAAGCAGGCCGCAGAGTCAAGTTTTACTTGAATGGATATGAGAAGCAAGACTTCGAGCGATTCGTCAGGCAGAACAACCTTGTTGTAGCAGATGAAGATGGTAAGAACCAATACAATCTGCCTGTGTCTATGGATTTCCTAAGAAAGATGAACGAAAGCCAGAAGAACGCTGGCCGCACTTTCAAGAGTTTCCACGGTATTATCCGTGACGGCGACAGTGCAACCCTTCGTGAGTCCCTTCCAGAAGTCCCTGAAGACCAGCAGACTATGGAACCTTACACACCACCTGCACCAGCAGAGTGATTGGGAACAAGCCTCTCATCTTGAGAGGAAACGGTTTCACAGGAGTCTCATAGCGTAAGCGTTAGGTCGTGCCGATAGGCACTGGGTCTGGAGGTAGCACTTTCCTCCTTTTCCGCCCATTCCAGACTTGATGGCTGCGCTGTGGGACTACCACTGTTCAACTGCCACCACTAATGCGTAAGCATTGGGTATAAAACGCTGGTTCATCCAGTGATAATGAAGCCCTATATCACCCCTTCGACAATTTGGGGGCATCGGCGGCGACCGTTTCTGTATCTTTATGAGGGTCTTAGAGTAATAGGTTGGTGTGGGTGATGCCAAATGTTAGAGATTCCGAAAGAAATTGCAGACTTCGTTAAAGCAACGACAAGCACTTTTGAAACAACGGATGCTAACATCGAGCGAATCTACGCAGCCAAAATCTCTCAAGAACGCTTAGAAGTAGGTTCAGGCATTTGCCTGAAGATGGAAGAAGTTCCTTTGAATAGTAAGAGTCCTAATCCAGACCAGTCTGCAATTAGGTTCATGCTGTCTGATGGAACATATTCTGTCGAATGTATGGCTCACAACGGTAGTTTGGATGCCCGACCGGGTGGTATGGACTCCAAACGACTTCGTGATGTAATGATGCTACTTACTGAAAGTATTCGTGATGGTTCGCAATTATTGGTATCTGGAGCCTATCAAATGATGGGTCGAGACAAGGTATTTGTAATCACTGATATTCAAAAGAATAGTGAAATCCAGAAAAGCCAACTGACTCAATCGCAATTCGATGAGTTTATTAAACTGACGAAAGCCACTGGGTTGGTAGGTCATAGGCCATTGGAACTGATGATTAGGGATGATACCCTCTGGACTAAACTGTTCGCTGAAGATGCTATGAAGTATGCAGTCATGCTGTATTGCTTAAGTCCTCAAAAGAAAACTGATATGTTGCATATTGGTATCATTAGTAGTATGGGTGAAGGTAAAGACCATCTGATTGAACAAGTTATTCAACCGTTAGTGCCATGTGGAGTGGCATCTACTGGGAAACTTTGCACAATTCCGGGGTTATTCGGAGCCATGAGTGGCGAAGACCTCAACTCAATTGAGTTGGGTTTGATTCCTAAGATGAACAACGAGCGTATCGCTGTTTCAGAGTTTCAAACATGGAATCAAGAAGTATTCGGAGAACTAATGAATGTGATGGCTAACGGTAGTTTTACGATGCAGAAAGGTCAAGTGGATACTCGGCGTGAAGGTAAAGTCAATTTCATGTTCTTAGGGAATCCTCCTCGCAACTGGGACCCTGAAAAATCCAGAGAAGAAGGAACTAAGGGCAACCTCGGTATGTTAGGTGCGTTTGGTGAATACACCCCACAGATTCTTAGCCGTCTAACACTAATCTTTGCTAACATGACTTTGACTAATGATTCAGACGGTAGCAAGGAATATGCTATCGAAGACAAAATCCTTGATGCTATGAATGGTAAGTATGCTAAGAAAGAGTTTAACGAAGCCTTGAATATGTGGCGTAGTTTCTTCTGCCAATACCTAAAGTTTGTGTCCGAATCTGACCCTGATATTACTCCTGCTCGTATGGAAATCCGTGAGGCTATGGATAGAATCAAAAGTAATCCTAATTTCAAACAAGCCTTCCTCGACAAGCGAACTACCAGAGATTTCAGAAAGTTTCAAGAGTTCGTCAATCTATGCAAAGGCTTTGCCAGACTCAATGGTGAATCGGTGGTATCAAATGAAAGTATTGAACAGGCCGAATGGATATTTACCTATTCTATGAAACAATTGGCTGAAGATGCTGGATGGCAACTGGTTCGCAAAGGTGGAAATCTAAGAA
>MDTE01025299.1_pt1 | contig 41312 bp, 35 predicted proteins | sample 811231 | NCBI WGS metagenome assembly MDTE01 (sample SAMN05326651, study PRJNA326480) | marine metagenome | isolation source: seawater | place: Indian Ocean: Red Sea | collected 2010
GCGATGTCATTCCCAGACATGCGACAGCGCCGAACAGCAAGGCGAGCGTGATCCGGGAGTGGGAAGTGGGTCGGGACAGGGCAGACATGAGGGCACTCCGCGGCGTCTCGTGATGAGGTCGGGGGGAACAATCGGGTGGGGGAGTTTGCGAGTGTCAAGGAGCGTGAGCTGAAGGTCCCGGGAGATTCACACGAACCAGCACGATTGTCCGGACACCGTGCACCGACCACTCCCATTCTGCTGCGCCGTGCAGGAAGCGAGAGCCGGACGGATGAGCTCGGGGATCCATCAGCCGCCCCATTCGGGCGTACATGACCATGTAGTCTGCCTCGTTGGTTCCCACCAGTTGAATGTCATCACGGAGATGCCCCCAGTCCTTGAGCATCTGCTTCCCGTAATGTTCGGGGAAAAATGTCAACCGGGCACCCGGTGGAAGGTGCTCCTGCATCTCGTCGATCGCTTCCCGATTGAACAATTCCCACCAGTAGCTCACCTCGTGAAGAGGACGTCGCGGCTCCGGCAGCGAGTGGCCCAGGGCCACGGGTTGAGTGGCTTCGGTGAAGCCGCCGACCAGTGAGTTGTAATAGGACAACCCCGCGGGGTGGATGGTGGCGTTGGTCCCGACAGCGAGGACAATCAGCGAGCTGGTGGCGATCCAGGAAATCCTGGGGCGATTGTCTCCGATCCACCGCAGCCTGAGGCGTTCAAATCCTCCCGCTGCCAGGAAAGCAGCGAAGTAGAATGCCGGGCGGTAGAGCCTGGTGCCGTCGTGGGCCGGCGTGCCCGGCAGCATGACCACGAGTGGCAACACGGCTGCCGCGATCAGCCACAGGCCCTCGAGTGCCATACCGGGGCGGCCCGGAGTGGCCCGGCCACGCCCGGCTCGGCGGGCCAGCCTGGCGGCCAGAAGCGACAGGGACCAACCGGCCACTTCCATCACGACCAGCACCAGTATCCACGGCGGTGTCGTGATGCTGGTCAGCAACGGCACGCTGTGCCAGGGAACCGGAACGGGACGGGTTCCGGGAACGAGTTCGGCCTGGAAGACATGTCCCAGGTAGTAGACGTCGATCTTCCAGCCGACCGGGTCGTTGAGCAGAAGGTCGATGTAACCGAGAAATCCTCCGATGGGGTTGCTCCACCAGGGGGGCATCAGGAGCAGCGCGGCCAGTGGGGCAACGGTGAGCAGACAGGTTGCGGTTCGCCAGTGTCGGCGAGGCCCGGTCAATACGCCCCAGGCCACCCAGGCAGGCACGATCAGCCAGAAGGTGGGCTTGGCCATGGCTCCAACACCGGCCAGCAGTCCAAAGGCGACCGGCCATCGCCAGTTGGAGAATCCTGTCTGGAGTTGGTCATCCTTCCGACTCTTCCAGAGGGCCCAGGAGGCAAGGACCTGAAACGATGCCACCAGGGGGTCGATGCTCATCAGCAGCGCGTGCGCCCACAATCGTGGCATGCCGATCAACGCCGCGACGGCAACGACGGCAGCGGGTGAGGACAATTCGTCGCGAACCCACGAGAACACGACTCCGCAGGTGACCGCCAGGATCACCAGGTTGCCCCAGCGGTAGGAGTGGGGCGGGGAATCGAAAAAACCGAGCGTAAAATGACCCAGCGAACCGATCAGGCTGACCAGGGGCAGGTTCTTGCTTTCCTGCCGCGCGTAGTACCATCCTTCGGCCAGCCGTTTCTCCTCGAAGGCGGCACCCGGGCCGTGTGCGAACAGGTCTCCGAACCAGGCGTGGATCCTCTGGCTGTTGTCGATGTACCGCGGTTCATCGGTGGTCAGCCCCAGGTCGCGGACCGCCCATGCCGACGCCAGCAGGCAGGCCAGAGTTATCAGCAGTGGTGAAATCTGTTGTAGTCGGGTTCGTCGGCGTGGGCTGTGCTGGGACGGGGGGCCGGGATTGGCCGCGTCGTCGACGGCAGTCACGAGGAGGACTCCGCATCGTCCGTTTCGCTGGGACCCCGGACAAGTTGGTCGTCAAAGTAGTTGACTCCCATGCCAGCATCGATCACCAGTCCCTGTGCGTTGATTCCCGAGGAACGGGGAGAGAGTAGAAAAGCCACGGCGGCGGCGACCTCATCAGTTTGCACGGCCTGTTTTCGGAGCGTGGCCTGCTCGGCATAGAGAAAGCTGTCGACATATCCGGGGATGCCGGCTGATGCGGATGTCTTGAGCAGCCCCGGACAGACGGCGTTGAAGCGAACGTGGCTGAAAGACGAGAAGCTCTTGGCCAGGAAACAGACCGAGGAGTCCAGTGCCGCCTTGACCGGTGCCATGTACCCGTAGTTCTCGGCAGTCATGCGTGTGGTGGAAATCGAAATGGTGACAACACTGCCGTGGTCGGGGTCAAGGAGGTCACTGAGGGCGTTGGAGACGGCCACCAGAGAGAAGCAACTGATGTCGACGGCCTGGAGAAATGCTGATCGCGGTGTCTCGTGAAATGGCAGCCAGCCGGCCGAATAGTCAGCGAATGCGATCGAGTGGACAACCCCGTGCAGAGTGTCGGTGACCGAGGCGACCTCGGTGGCCAATCGTTGGATGTCGGCGGGTTGCTGGACATCACAGGTGATGACCACCGCATCGCTGCCGACCATTTGGCGGACGCTTTCGGCCCGTTCGGGACTGCGAACCGCGTAGATCACCCGCGCGCCCGCATCGGTCAGCACTTGGGCGACGTGCCATGCGACGCTTCTGCGATTGGCGACCCCCATCACCAGGACGTCGCGGCCGGCGAGGTCGAGAAAGTCGGCGGGCATGATGCGCGACACTGTGACACAAACTCTCCGGGAACGCAACGGGCGCGCCGCCACGGTCGGTGTGGCGTTGACGCATCTGCAGATGGCCCTGAGAATCGGGTAAGGAGCCGGTGACCGACACGGTCGAGAGTCGAATTGCTGGCCGAGTCGAATGTCCGCGGGACCGAAACGGTGTTGGGAAGCCAGATACGCAAACAGGCCCTGGCGGTCGTCTGCCGCAACCTGGCCACCATGCTCTACTCGGGCGTTCCGGTGGTCCGGGCCCTGGAGGTGGCCGGGCGAAAGGGCGGCGATTCACTTTGCCGAGACGTGTTCACCGACATCGCCGACCAGGTGCGGGCTGGCGAGGAACTCTCGGACGGGATGGCGCGGCACGGCCGGCGGTTTCCGGAATTGGTGATCGACATGGTCCGCCTGTCCGAGCACAGCGGGGCTCTGCCGGAGGTGTTGGAACACCTGGCCGAACACTTTGACAATATTGTGGCACTGCGACGGAAGTTTCTCTCGCAGATCACCTGGCCGGTGATCCAGTTCGTCGCTGCCACGGGTGTGGTGTCGCTGGTCATTTTTGTGCTGGGCATGTTGCCGGGGGGCGAGGCCGTTTCGGAAATTACCTTCGGTCTGCGAGGTGCCGGGGGGGCGATTACGTTCCTGGCGATTGTGTATGGCACGCTGATGATGCTGGCCGGCGGGTATCTTGCGGCGTCCTCGGTCGTTACGGCTCGCCAGATCGTCGACCGGATCTCGCTCAGCGTCCCGGTTGTCGGCAAATGCCAGAGGGCGTTTGCGATTGCCCGCTTTTCGTGGGCCTTTTACCTGACACAACAAACCGGGATGCCGATCCGCCAGAGTCTGCAGGCGACGTTTCAGGCGACTGGCAACGGTGCGTTCCAGGCGAAGTGTGAATCGGTCTGCCGGTCAATCGAGGAGGGGGACTCACTGACCGTCGCCTTGGCCGATACAGGTTTGTTTCCCCAGGATTTCCTGGAAATGGTTGACGTGGGTGAGACGTCGGGGACGGTTCCCGAGCAATTGCACCGTTTGAGCCCGAGGTTTCGCGAGGAGGCCGAGAGGGCCCTGTCGTTGCTGTGTGGCGCCATTGCCTGGGCCGTGTGGAGCATTGTGGCCATGTTCATCGTGTTTTTTGTGTTCCGGTTCTTCCTGTGGTACGTGGGCCAGATCAACCAGGCACTTGAGGGGCTCCAGTGAACGGTTCGTCGGACGGGTTTGCGTTTGAGGTTCAACAGGCCAGTGCGTCGAGTTCGGCGCGGTGTGGTGTGTGGCACACGCCGCACGGTCCGGTCGAGACACCAGCGTTCATGCCGGTCGGAACTCGGGGGACGGTGCGTGGTCTGTGGCCGGAGCAGGTGGTCGAGACCGGGGCCGAGATGGTGCTGGCCAATACGTATCACCTGGCGCTGCGGCCGGGAGCCGAGGTGGTTGAGGAACTGGGGGGATTGCACCAGTTCATGCAGTGGGATGGGCCGATCCTGACAGACAGCGGCGGATTCCAGATCTTCAGCCTCGCCGAGATGGCCCGGTTGACCGATGACGGGGTCTCATTCAAGTCACACATCGATGGCAGTTGGCTCGATTTGACACCCGAGCGGGCGGTTTCCATTCAAGAACAGTTGGGGGCCGACTGCATCATGTGCCTGGACGAGTGTCCGTCACACGAGGTGCCGATCGAGAAACTCAGGCAGGCCGTCGATCGAACTACCGACTGGGCTCGTCGCTGTCGAGACGCTCAGAAGCGGACCGACCAGGCACTGTTTGGAATCGTCCAGGGCGGGACGGATCCGGCCGAACGGGAACGCTCGGCCGAAAGCCTGCTGAAACTGGAGTTTCCGGGGTATGCAATTGGGGGGCTCAGCGTGGGGGAATCCCCGGAATCGATGTACACGACACTGGATGCGACCACGCCGATGTTGCCGACGGATCGGCCGCGGTACCTGATGGGCGTGGGCACTCCCAGGGACCTGTTCGAGGCGGTGATCCGCGGGATCGACCTGTTTGACTGCGTGATGCCGACACGCAATGGGCGCAGCGCGTCGGCGTTTACCGTCGAGGGCGAGGTGAGGTTGAAGAATCGGCAGTATCGTACTGACGAGAGCCCCCTGGATCCGGGCTGCGATTGCCGGGTATGTAAGCGATTCAGTCGCGGTTACCTTCGCCATCTGTTCCTGTCGCGCGAGATGTTGGGGCCCATCCTGGTCTCCTACCATAACCTCGTTTTCTACCAGAACTTCCTGCGATCGCTGCGAGAAGCGATCCGGTGTGACCGGCTCGACGAGTTTCGATCGCTTCACCTTGCTGAGGTTCCGGCATCTCTTTAGACTACGGGTTTGGACCGTCCTGCCGGGCGGGCAAAGTGCTAAGAACACGACCGGAGAGGCTGCACGGGCCGGATTCTCGTCGCGGGTTATATACCCGGGGCATCGGGTTGGCCAGTGGTTGCCGGTCGATCGATGACGGGGTTCAACGGATGCTGTCAAAGGCGAAAGGGATGCGGTTGTCCGGGGTCGTGGCGACCTGTGTTGCCGCGGTTTTTGTTTTGGCATTTGGTCAGGCGGTGATCGCACAGGACGAGACTCCTGCGGAAGGTCCTGCGGCCGCGGCCGCGGCCGGAGAGTCGCCTGCGGCAGGTGACGCGGCTGCTGTGGGTGACCCGTCAGCTGCGGAGACCGATTCCGCCAGTCCGGCTCCTGCGGCCGATCCCGACGCTCCCGCTGCCAATCAGCCGGAACCGCCGACGATGTCGGATATGCTGGTCCCGATCATCGGAATGGGACTGATTTTCTACTTCATCGTGCTGGCTCCGCAGAAGAAGGCCCGCAAGAAACAGCAGGCGGTGGTGGATTCACTGCAGAAACACGACCGGGTGGTTTCCATTGGTGGCATCGTCGGTACGATCGTCTCGTTTGACACGTCCAGTGACGAAGTGCTCTTGGAAGTCGCCCCGGGGACGCAAATCAGGATGCTGCGTCGAAGCATCCAGGGGCCGAAGGCCCTTGGTTCTGACGAGGATGGTGCGGATGACAGGGCCGAGAATTAAGCTCGGAATCGGTCAGCCCGCCACAGACAAGGACAGATAGACGCGATGGACCAACTTGGAATTCCCCTGCTTCTGGCCAAGGTCCCGGTTTGGGCCGCTGGTGTGTGTTTCGTTCTGACCGTGGTTGGCGGCTACGTTGCGTCACGGTGGTGCGAAAAGCAGGAAGCCTTTGCCGAAAGTCATGTGACGATGGGCGTGCTGGCGTTTGCAGGTCTGATTGCACTGGGATCGCTGGTCCCTGGCCTGTTCTTCGATCTGGATGCCGGCGGCCGATTTCTGCTGGGGTTGGCGCTGGGAGTGTTTGCCCTGGGAGGATGGCTGGGAATTCGCAACGTGTTCAAGGGCCAGTTGCTGGCGGTGATGTGCCTGCTCTACGTGGCCGTGTCGGTCGCGGTGTTCGTGTTACAGCCTCAGTGGTATTTCGGCAGTGGCGCCGAGACGAGGGCTGTCCTGCTGATTGCTGCGACGTTCGTTGTTCCGTTGAGTGTCGGACACGTGTTGGCGGTGGCAATGCGGATGGAAGATTTCTCGTGGCGGATCGGCGTCGTGTTGATGACGGTGACACTGGCCTTTTGGCCGATGGCCAAGGGCGTGGTCGTTCAGGCTGCCGACAAGTGGATCCACGAAGATGCGGTCCGGAAATGGCAGGATGGCAACGACAGATACAAGGTTACCGGCGGAGTCGTGAAGACACTGGAGAAACAATTGCCCGGGCTGGCTGTCAATTACTCCAAGGACGGCAAGATGCCTGATGCCAAGCCGGGGGCGTCGGAGATGATGCGTTCCGGTGAGGGGGCTGCGAATACGAAGTCGGATGAACCTGATGAAAAGTGAACGGGACCGATCTGTGAGCGGATTCACGATGAACAGGCGGGCAGGGAGCGGCACGATGGACCGTTGGTGGACGTTGGCCTGTGTTCCGGCACTGTGCCTGGTGATGGCCGTGGCCGGGTGCAGCGACACCGATCCGATGATCAAGCTTCGCCGAGCTGGAGCGGTTATCGAGCAGGATGACGAGCGGGTGAAGATCGAACGGGTGGTGTTGTCAAAATCGGCGACCCCCGATCAGCTCGACGAACAGTTGGAAGACTTGGCCCGTGTGCCACGAGTCCTGATGCTGGACCTCTCGGGAACGCAAGTCCAGGACGAGCAAGTCCAGCGACTTGCCGAACTCCATGAGCTCCAGACGCTGGATCTTTCGGATACGGCCGTCACTGACAAGGGACTTGAGTTTCTGGCCAGTCTGACCAGCCTCCGCAATTTGACACTCTCCAACACTGGCGTCACCGACGACGGCCTGAAAGATCACATTCCCGGGTTCCCTGCGCTGGAAACGCTGGAAATTTCGCCATCGAGGAAGCCAGAGCGAGAGTCCGGGGCGGTCGAAGATGGCGGGGTTCTCGAGAAGGTGTTCTCCGGAATCAAGCTGGGAATCGACCTCGCCGGCGGAGCCAACCTGATCCTGGAGGTGGATCAGCAGAAGCTGGCCGAACAGGAGAAAGAACTGACGCCTGATGTGATGTCACAGATGGCCACCTCGATCAACAAGCGAGCCAATCCCGGTGGCAACAAGGAACTGACCGTCAGGCCGTTGGGAACCAATCGGATTGAGGTGATCATTCCCAAGGCCGATCCACAGGTTGTTGAACAGACCAAGCGGATGATGACGCGGTTGGGGAGTCTGGAGTTGGCGATCCTGGCCAACCGCAGAGACGTGAAATTCCAGGACCTGGTCAAGCGAGCCGAGGAGTTGCCCGACGACAAGACACGGGTGATCACCGAAGTCCCTCAAGCGGACGGTTCCACCCGGTCACGAGTGGACGGTGCCTGGTTGCCCATTTCCGAAGATGGTCGGGATGTCCAGAATTCTCCGAACCAGTTGGTGTTCAAAAAGCGGCCCAACCTGCAGGGGCAGCCTGTCGATCACGTGTTGGTGTCCTACGAGGACGAAAATCTGCGGGTGACGGGTGAAAATCTCAACAACGTCTATCAGACCAACGACGAAAACGGTCGACTGGCTGTCGGTTTTCGTTTGAATATCGCCGGGGCCAACAAGTTTGGGGAACTGACCGGTGCCAACGAACCTGACAGGTCATCGGGGTTTTATCGACACCTTGCGATCATCCTCGACGGAGAGGTGTTCTCCGCCCCGACGCTCAACGAACGTATCAGTGGCAGCGGTCAGATTTCGGGTGATTTCACCGGTGAGGAAATCAACGAGTTGATCGGCGTGCTCAAGGCCGGGGCACTCGAAGTCCCCCTCAAAAAGGAGCCGGTCAGCGAACTGACGATTTCTCCCACCCTGGGCAGCGACGTGCAGAAGAAGGGAGTGGCGGCCATCGGGATCGCATCCATCGCGGTTGTCGTCTTCATGATCGGTTACTACCGGTTCTCGGGCTTCGTGGCCGTGGTTTGCCTGTTGCTGAACCTGGTGCTGGTGATGGGGATGATGATCTTCATCGAGGCCACTTTCACGTTGCCCGGCCTGGCTGGCCTGGTGCTGACGATCGGAATGGCCGTTGATGCGAATGTGCTGATTTTTGAACGGATTCGTGAGGAACAGCGGCGTGGGGGAACAGTCCGCATGGCCATTCAGAATGGCTTTGGCCGGGCCTTCACCACGATTGTCGATGCCAATGTCACCACGTTGCTGGTGGCCGTGGTGCTCTACATGATCGGTACTGACCAGGTCCGCGGTTTTGCCGTCACGCTGTTCATCGGGATCGTGATGAGCATGTTTACCGCCTTGTATGTCGGCCGATTGCTGTTCGATATCTGGGAACGCAGAAAACGACGCGAACAATTGAAGATGAACAGTCTCCCCGGCATTGCCGGTCGGGAGTTCAACTTCGTGGGGCGACGTCGGATTGCCGCCGTGATGTCGTTGTTGGTGATCGGTTGTGGAATGGCGTCGGTGGTGTCACGTGGGCCAAGCAACTTCGACATCGACTTCCGGGGTGGTCGGGCGGTGAGCTTCGAGTTACGGAAATCGCCCGTCGGGGCCACGGTCGAGGACATCCGCGAGAAACTGGCGGCCGTTGACAAAGACAACGAACTCAGTGATTCGATGTCGCTGGAAGAGCTCACTGGGATCGAAGGGGAAGACCAGGACACTTCGGCTGATGGGCGGAGACGGTTCCGGCTCCGAACGACAACAACCGAGGACGGTTCAACTGAAACCGATAGCGTCAACGAGAAAATCCAGAACTGGATCGATATGGCGTTCAAGCAGGATGCCGAATACGAGTTGACCACCATGTCGGTCACGTCCGAGCCGGAGAGCAGGATCGACGACTCGTCGGATGCTGACTACCACACGGGGCATGAGGTCCGGGTTTCGCTTTTGAGCGATGACAAGGTGCAGCGTGAAAATGCTCGGGCGTACGTCGCCGACGCACTGGCTGCGGTCCGAGGCGGAGATTCCAGCCAGGCGGAATTGGACTTCACGATCCGTGCTGCTGACGACGCCGGCGAGCCGGGGGCGGCCATGGCCACGAAGTGGGTCATCCGTTTCAAGAAGGGGGTTCTGCGCGACCAGGTCAAGGCGACCATTGCGAAGATGACCGAGACGATCGACGGCAAGCCCCAGTTCGACGAGGTCACCTCGTTTGCTTCGGCCGTCGCCTACGAGATGCGCCAGTCCGCTGTGCTCGCCATGCTCTTCAGCCTGATCGCCATCGTCGGCTACATCTGGTTCCGGTTCCAGCGGATCGACTTCGGCCTGGCTGCCGTCGTGGCGTTGGTCCACGATGTCCTGGTCGTACTGGGTGGGGTGGCCATTGCCGGCCTGGCCGCCGAGAGAATGGGGCTCGATGGCGGTGTGCTGCAGTTACAGGACTTCAAGATCAACTTGCCGATGATTGCAGCCTTTCTGACCATCGTCGGATATTCGCTCAACGACACCATTGTCGTCTTTGATCGGATTCGTGAGGTTCGTGGAAAGAACCCGTCGCTGACGCCCGAGATGGTCAACCTGAGCCTGAACCAGACGTTGTCTCGCACGCTGCTGACTTCGGTGACCACGCTGATCGTCGTCGTGATCCTTTACTTTGGGGGTGGTGACGGCATTCACGGGTTTGCCTATTGCCTGGTGCTGGGGGTGGTGGTCGGGACGTACAGCTCGATCTTCGTGGCCAGTCCGACGCTGCTGTGGATGATGAATCCGGACAGTGCTTTCAACCGGCTGGTTGGCGGCATCTCGGGCGCTTCGGGAACCCCGTCCCGTCAGCGGACTGCACCGCAGTCGTAGGCGGAACGTCGGGAGCGAGTCGAGGGGGGTCAGGCCGACCAGGCTTGGTGGCCACCGTCGACCCGGATCACCTGGCCGGTGACAAATTCTCCCAGCGGGCCGGCGAAAAATTCCCCCACCCGGGCCACTTCGTCGACCGTGGCGATCCGCTCGAGCGTTCCCTCGGTCACCATCCGTCCCTGGTCCACCTCTCGGGTGTTCATGAAACGGCCCGTACGGGTGTCGCCGGGGGCGAGACTGTTGACGGTGATGTTGTGAGGCCGCAACTGCTGGGCCAGGCTTCTCGTGTAGGCCACCTGGCCGGCCTTGGCTGTGGCGTAGATCGCGCCCTGGGCATTGCCCTTGAAGGCGGCAATCGAACTGATCGTGATGATGCGGCCGTGTTTGTTTTCCATCATCCGCCTGGCGACCTCGCGGCAGACCAGGATCGTCGTCAGCAGGTTGCGGTCCAGGACCGCCTCGACGTCCTCCTGCTTGATCATCACCGCGTCATTGGGGTCGGGCTTTCCGCCGGCCGCAGCGATGTCGCCGCCGGCATTGTGGACCAGGATGTCAATCGGCCCCAGGCCCTCGGTCACCTCGTCGACGATCCGTGTGACCGCCTCACCGTCGGTCAGGTCGGCCAGCACACGCAGCGTCTCGACATCACCATGTTCGCCGATTTCCCGAGCGGTGTCCGAGAGTGTTGTGCCCTCGCCGTACTCGCTGGGTCCTTGTTCACGCATCCCGTGAACACCCACCTTGGCCCCGGCGGCAGCCAGGTGTTCGGCGAATGCTCGTCCCAGCCCTCGTCCAGCACCTGTAACCAGGGCCACCTGGCCCTCGAGAAATCGTGTCATCGTCGGTCTCGTTGCGATCGTGATTGGTATCAGTGAGACGGCCGGGCAACCGGGCGTTACTTGCCGGCCGAAGGGTCGGCCAGGGTTCGAATGGTCTTCGGTTTGACGCCATCCATCAGGAGGTTGGCCAGGACCGGGCCTTTCTTGGTCATCGTGACCCAGACGAAGTGGTCGAACTTGCCTTCGTCGAGGCCTGTCAACGTTGAACTACCACCGGTGGTTGCCAGCATGTAGTATTCGTGTCCCCGTCGGATGTAGCGGGCGTAGGCGTGTTTGTGGCCCGAGAAGACCGTGTACTTGCGTCCGGCCAGGGCATTCTCGATCTGCGTCCAGCCCTGTTTGGCCAAATCGGCTTCGGGGTAAGTCCAAGTGGGCTTGTGGGTGAGCACGAATGTCCACCTCACATTGCCATTGGCCTTCAGTGTCTCGACGGCCCAGTCCCGTTGTTCCTGGCTGAAGTGGAACGGGCCGTCCTTGGGTGGGTCTTCGGAGTTGAGCACCAGGAACAGGCAGTCGTGGTAGATGAAGTGGTAGTAGCTGCGGCGGAACCGACGGTTCCAGTCGTCGCTCATTGGCAGATTGCTGATGTCATGGTTGCCGGCACAGAAAAAGAACGGCATGTCGAGCTTGTCGACAACCGATTCGAATTCAGACCATTCCAGTGCCCATTGGCCGGGATCCTCGGTGTAGCCTTCGATCAGGTCGCCCACCGAAACCACGAATTCCGGTTGTAGCAGGTTGATCTGCCCGACGGCTTTCGAGAAAACTCCGGGGCGTCGGCCACCGGTACGGTCAGTGACGATCACGAATTGGAAGTTTTCCCGTTTGTCGTTGAACTGGAGATTGGTCCACGGGTTTCTGTCGCCGGACCGGATCTGAACATGCTTGGCCACTCCGGCAGTTCGTGGGGCCGTCTTGGAGACCGTGGCCACGCCGATCAAGATGGTCACAACAGCAAGAGCCAGGCAGAGTCGTTTCATGGGATTCCCTCGTTCAAATCGTCTGCGAGCCAGTCAGACTAGACTGCCGATGCCACGGCCGCAATCGACGACGACCTACCGCCGTCGCTGTCCGTCCACAAATACCGCTTCGACTGACCCGGGAAATGTGACTCCCTCGAATGGCGACCAGCCACACTTGGTGGCCAGCAGGTCCCGCTGGATGGTCACCGGCCTGGCGAGATTCAGGACGGTCAGCGAAGCGGAGTACCCTGGGGCGATCCTCCCGAAACGGCGAGGGGCGGTGTAGGGCTCCACAAAGGTGCCGGGGTTCTCCGAACAGACCGCCGCGATGCGTTCCGGGGTGAAGCCTGCCTCGACGAGCATCCAGCTCACGAACGCACCGTAGGTGTCCAGGTGTGGCTGGCCGGAGACACCCGTGGCCTTTTCTTCGAGCGTGTGCGGGGCATGGTCGGTGGCCAGGTAGTCGAGTGTTCCGTCACGGAGTCCTTCGAGCATGGCCAGGCGATCGTCACCGGCCCGGAGCGGAGGATTCATCTGCATCATGCCCCGGTTCTCGTCGGTGATCACGCTGGTGTCGTAATAGATGTGGTGTGGTGTCACCTCACATGTGACAGACAGTCCCCTGTCTCGTGCAGAACGGATCAATGGCAGCCCTTCACCGACCGAATAGTGGCAGAGCTTTCCGGTCAGTCCGTATTTCTCGATCATCTCCAGGGCAAACCGTGTCGCCGACACCTCGCACTCGTTCGGCCGACGCTTCTCGTGGGTTTCGGCGGTGGCGTGCACTTCGAGCAGTTCAGGATCCTCGCAGTGGAAACTCACCGAACAGCCCCGGTAGTGGGCCAGGGTTTCGTCGAGTTCTGCGAGTGTGCTGAAGAACAGGTCGCCGACACTGGGGCCCATGTAGGCCTTGTAAGGGACGGGGGCCGAAAGCGGTCGAGTACCCGGGCCGATGCCGGCATACAGCGTGACGTGGACGTCAGAGGCACGTGAAGCCAGGTGGTCGCACTTGGCTGCGTAGGTCGGGTCGTCAACCGGAGCATCGGGATTGTTGGGCATGTCGGCCACGTGGACCACTCCGCCGTTGAGCGCGGCCTGGCCGGCGGTGATGAAAGTCTCCTTGTGAGTTTCTTTGCCGCTGGTGTCGTCGCGGGCGTGGATGTGAATGTCGCCCATTCCGGCAAATACCAGGCAGTCGTCATCGAAGACGATGTCCGCGGGCCCCAGTTCGGTCCCGACCTCGACGATCGTGTCCCCCTCGAAACGCACTTGCCCGGAGACAACTCCATTGGAACTGGCCAACCGTCCGCTGATGATCATCCGTGTGGTTCCTTCGCGACGTGTGAGAGTCCGATTTGAACTCGGCGGGTCGTCAACATACGCTATGGGCGCTCGGTCGCCAATCGGGCGGACCGATGTGAAAGCTCACTGGGGATCTCACCATGACCCGCTTGCCCTTGTTGTCTGTCGTGTTGTTGTTTCTGGTGTCCTGCGACGTGAAGGCTGCACGTCCGGATCGCATTTTCCCGGAAGGCCAGGCCCCAGCGGACAGCCGATTGGAAAAGCCTCGTACACTGGGGGACAAGTACCATCCGTGGGCGGCCCCCAGGACGCTCAAGGAATGGAATGCCGTCTCCAAACGGGTTCGGCTTCAGTTGCGGGTCGCCACGGGATTGTGGCCCGCCTGGCCACGGGGGCCGATCAAGTCCGTCATCTACGGGAAAGTCGATCGCGGTGACTACACCGTCGAGAAAGTCTACTTTGCCAGCCTACCCGGGCACTATGTCACGGGAAGCCTGTATCGGCCCAAGGGGGGGCGCAGTGCGGCGGGGACGCGCCGGCCAGGCATTCTCTGTCCTCATGGGCACTGGCCCAACGGCAGGTTCTATGACGCGGGAGCTGCCAAAGCCGCAGCGCAGATGAAGAAAGGTGCCGAGAAGTTCGAGGCGGGTGCCCGTTTTCCGTTGCAGGCTCGGATGGTGCAGTTGGCGCGAATGGGTTGCGTGGTCTTCCACTACGACATGGTGGGTTACGCCGACAGCGGGGCATTGCCCCATCGCACCGGGTTCGGAGATGTTCCGGCGGTGTTGCGGCTCCAGAACCTGATGGGACTCCAGACGTTCAACTCCTTTCGCGCCGTCGACTTTCTCGAATCGCTTCCTGATGTCGACGGGAAGAGAATCGCCGTCACCGGAGCCAGCGGTGGTGGGACTCAGACCTTCATGCTTTGTGCCCTCGACCAGCGGCCCCGGGTGGCGTTCCCCGCCGTGATGGTCTCGACAGACATGCAGGGGGGATGTGTGTGTGAAAACTGTTGTTTCCTGAGACCGGGGATCAACAACATCACGATCGCCGCCCTGTTCGCACCTCGCCCGATGGCTCTCAGCGGAGCCGATGACTGGACGATCAACATCGAGACCAGGGGATTGCCCGAGTTGAAGACCATCTACGGTCTTTTCGGCAAGTCGGAATTGGTGCACGCCAAGTGCTATCCCCAATTTGGGCACAACTACAACCAGGTGTCCCGGGAGATGATGTACGCGTGGATGAACCAGTACCTGAAACTGGGCCTCGTGGATCCGATCCGTGAACGCAATTTCGAGCCGATCGTTCCGGCCCGACTGGCTGTCTTCGACGCCGAACATCCGCAGCCAAAGGACGCGATGTCCCTGGAACAATATCGGGCGGCGCAGTCGGACCGGGCCGAGCGACAGTACGCACGGTTGTTGACGGGGGGACGCAAGGGAGTGGCTCGTTACCGTCGTGTGGTTGGTTCGGCGGCGAAAGTGCTGTTGGCCGATTCTCCGGTGGGAAGCCACACTGTGAAGCCCATCGGCAATGGGAACCTGGACGGGGGGGGAACATTCGAGACGGGAACGATTTCCCGAGATGGTGACGGCCATGCGATTCCCTGGACGCTCCTGAAACCGGCCCGAAAGGCCAGTGGATCGCTGGTGGCGTGGTTCGACGGCCGCGGAAAGTCGGCGCTGTTTGATGGTCGTGGGACGCCGGTGGCGGCAGTGAGGCGGCTGCTGGATGCCGGTCACGCCGTTCTTTCGGCTGATGTGTTTCTGACCGGTGAGTTGACTCCGAAGGGGCAGCCAGTCACCAGCGTGGTGACACATGGCAGTTTTGTCGGATACACCTACGGCTACAATCTGCCGCCGCTGACACATCGCGTGCGTGACGTGTTGGCAGTCCTCCCGCCGCATGTGAAAACGTGGGGCCGACGTCATGTGCACCTGGTCGGGACCGGCGGTGCCGGGACCTGGGTGATGCTGGCCCGGGCAGTGATGTCGCCATCTCAGGCGAATGCCCTCGGTGGCGGAATGACGATCTCTGATATTGGCGGGTTTGCCTTCTCGAAGATCACTCGTCGGGAAGATCCGATGTTGTTGCCCGGGGCCCTGAAATACGGTGGGTTGGGAGGATTGGCGGCGCTCGCCGCTCCGGCAAGGTTGTTCGTTGGCGGGACCAAAGGGGTTCCGCCTGCGGAGTTGATGCCGCTCCGAAAGATCTACGACATGGCCGACGGGATTATTGGTGGCCTCTTCGGTCGAAAACTTCGGTTCCAGGAGGAACCGGTAACACCTGGCCAGGTGGCGGACCTGGTTCTCGACTAGACCTGGGACATGCCGGCCTTAGCTGTTGGCTCCCGACGAGTCGCGTTTTTCCTCGGCGGCACTTCGCCGGAGGTAGAGCGGTTCGACGGTTGTGGGGTTGTCCGAGGCTCCGGCGAGGCACGCGTCGTGTCCAAGCCGGGTGACCGATTCGGCGCCCGGGCGTGGGCGGTCGCAGACGATGTGGAACTCGAGGGGCTTGGAACTACGGTCCAGCAGATCGGGTGTGGCAGTCACGACCACCTCGTCGGTGGTTCTCGCCTCACACCACTCCCGACAGGGCACGATCGAGTGTTCACCGTCGGGTTGCCATCTCCCATCCGTCTGCCTGTTGAAGTGTCGGACGTAAAGTTGCTCGCGGTGCGCATCTGATGCGACCCAGAGAGTGTTGCCGTCGATGGAGGTCTCGGTGGCAATGGCCTCAAACGTATCGACGGCCACTAGCTTGCACCCGACAGCCCAGGCGAGAGTCTTGGCGAACGCGATGCCGACGCGTAGTCCGGTGAAACTGCCCGGGCCACGACTGACGGCGATCAGATCGAGTGATCCCGGTGTGACATGGTGGTCGGCGAGCAGCGTGGCAACGACCGGTGGCAGGGCCTGGGCGTGTCTGAGACCGTCGAGTTCCAACGGCACTTCGGCCAGGCAGTCGCCGTCACGACAGAGTGCAGCCGAGCCGGGGCGATCGGAGGTTTCGATTCCCAGCACGAGCATGGCGAGCAACCGGTCATGGCCTGCTAGCGAACGCCTTCGAGGCGTTCCCTGGCATCGCGGAAACGGGCGACCATCTGGCTGGCCGATGACCATCGGGATGACGGTTCGGACTCCAGGCCCCGCATGATGGTCTCGGCAACATCCTCGTCGATGTCGGAAACGTATTCGCGAATGTCGGCCGGCGGCGTGTTGATCCGCTGCTGCATCAGTTCGATGGTCTGCCCAACCGAGTCCCAGGGGAGCCTGTTGGCGTACATTTCGTAGCACGTCATCGCATAACTGAAGATGTCGAGTCGCTGGTCCGTTTTCTTCCGTTTCATCAGTTCCGGGGCCATGTAGTTGGCGGTACCGGTGCGGTTGCCAGGTTGTTGAAACGGAGGTGTGTTGGGGACAACGAGACCAAAGTCGATCAGTTTGATTTGGTAGTTTTCATCCAGCATGATGTTCCGAGGGCAGATGTCGCGGTGAATCAGGTGCTTGGAGTGAAAGTGCTCGAGTGCTTCGCCCAATTCGATCAGGAACCGCAATCTCCCCTGCTGCATGTGTTCATTCTGGGTGTCGATCAAAAAACTGAGGCTCACGCCTTCGACGAATTCCATCACCAGGAATGTCTCGTCGTCGACCGTTGTGCCGGTTTCCAATGTCTTGACGATCCTGGGGTGATCCAGTTGCAGGGCGACCTCGGCTTCGCTGGGCCTTTCAAGTCCCTTTGAGAGGAAGCGTTCTTCCAGCTTGCGGGTTTTTTCCCGATCGAGCACCTTGATCGCGTACATGCGATCGGTGCTGGGGTCCCGGGCTCGCCAGACCTTCGACATGCTTCCCTGTCCGACTCGACCTATCAGTTCGAACCGCGAAGCCAAGTCGACCTTTTCGACCTTGGGTGTCTTCTTGAAGAGGTTCTTGAGGAACTCGAGCATGGCAGGGCCTATTGACCGCAGTAGTCGATCAAGCGAGCGAGTTCACTGCGGAGGTTGTGTCGTCGGATGATCCGGTCGACGAAGCCATACTGCAAGAGGAATTCGCTGGATTGGAAGTCATCGGGCAATTCCATGTTGACCGTGGACTTGATCACTCGAGGGCCAGCAAATCCGATCAGGGCCTTGGGTTCGGCAATGACGAAGTCCCCCAGCGAGGCGAAGCTGGCAGCGACACCGCCCATGGTGGGGTGGGTCAACACCGAGATGAACAAGCCTCCAGCCTGGTCGAACCGGGCCAGCGCGGCTGAGACCTTGCCCATTTGCATCAGTGAAAGAATGCCTTCGTGCATGCGGGCCCCACCCCCGGAGCCACTGACAATAACCAGAGGCAGTTGCAGCCGTGTGGCTTCCTCAACCGCACGCGTCAGTTTCTCTCCAACCACCGAACCCATGCTGCCCATGATGAAACCCTTGTCGGTCAAGCCGAAAACCAGTGGTCGACCTCGCATGTACCCGCGTCCCACGACGCAGGCCTCGGTCAGACCGGTCTTTTTCTGCTCGGCCGTCAGTCGTTCGGCGTAGGATTTCTGGTCCGCAAATTCGAGTGGGTCGAGTGGAGCGAGTCCCTGGTGCCACTCCTCGAAACTGTCCTCGTCGAGCAGTTGAGCGATCCGGATGGCAGCTGGCACATAGAAGTGGTGGTCGCATTCCGGGCAGACATTGAGATTGTCTTCAACGTCTTTTCGGTAGACGGTGGATCCGCAGCCGTCACAAAGCATCCACAGTCCCGCGGGCACTCCCCGCTTGTCGCGGTCTGCGTGTGTCAGCCAGTCGCGAGGGTTGGATTTAGCCACCGGGGGTGCTCCCGTTTTCTGACGAGACGGAGACCAGGCTTCCCGCGGCTGCCTGAGTTCGCCACGGATGGTCGGGATCGGTGGCCGGAATGCGACCGTTGGTCGAGTAGATGGCGATCAGTTGATCCTGTCCGCGGCAACCTGTGACATTCTCGAATTCGGGGCGGTCCGACGTGATCGCACATCCCAGCAAGGTGGTCAATGGGTCGGAGGTGACGATCGCGAACGACACCTCCCGTTTCATCGGCTTTTTCAGTACTGACAGTGCACGCGCCAGTGCCTCCTGGATCGTTTCGCCCTCTGGCGGTCGGACCAGTTCGGGGGATTCCTGCCACTGCTTGAGGATCTTCGGTGACTTTCGCTTGATCTCCTCGAGTGACAATCCCTGCCAGAGTCCATGGTCAATGTTCTGCAACTCAACCTGGACCTGTAGTGGCAGCTGAAGTGTGTCCGCAATGGCTTCGGCTGTCGATCGGGCCGGGTTGACCGGTGAGGTGAACACGGCCTCGAGCGGCCATTCAGCCAGTTGATCAATTGTCGCGGCAACCTGTGCGCGGCCGGCGTCGTTGAGCGGAAGGTCCAGGTTGCCCTGGATCCGGTTCTCAACGTCGAAATCGGTGCAGCCGGGACGGACTAGTGCGATAATTGGCATGATGAGTGGCTCAGCCCTCTCCCGGGGCGGAGGCAGTGGCTGTCAGTTCCGAGATAGCTTCCGTGTAATCTGGGCGGTCAAAGACGGAGCTGCCGGCGACAAACACGCGAGCTCCGGCTTGGTAAGCGTCGCCGATCGTGGTCGGGCCGATCCCGCCGTCGACAGCCAGCGTCGTATCCGGATCCCGTGTGGCGTCAAGGTGCCGTAGTGTTTCGAGGGCAATCGGCATAAATGTCTGGCCGCCGAATCCTGGCTCAACGCTCATCACCAACACCTGGTCAGCCTGCTCGAGGACACCGTCGAGCGAGGACACACTTGTGCCGGGGTTGATTGCCACGCCTGACACCGCGTCGGCGGCGCGGATCCGTGCCAGCGTGTCGATCAGAGAGGCAGTGTCTTGGCCGAACGCCTCGAGGTGCACTGTGATGCCATCACATCCGGCGTCGAGATACTCGTCAAGAAAGTCGGCGGGTTGGCTGATCATCAGGTGTGCGTCCAGCGGCAAGCTGGTGAGTTGTCGGAGCCCCGCGACAACGACGGGGCCATACGTGAGATTGGGAACGAAGTGTCCGTCCATGACATCCAGGTGCAGCAGGGGGGCCCCGGCGGCCTCGAGCAGCTCGACTTCGCGGTGCAAGTTGCCGAAGTCGCACTTGAGCATCGACGGGGCAATCGCCGGCGTGCGGGTGTTGAAGATCTCCAGGAGATCCTGGCGACTCATCGACGTGTCCATCCGGTGAGGTGCACGCGGGACAGGGGCAGGAGGCTTGAGGGTCGGGCCCGCCGACGAGGCGGTTATATTGACGGAGGGAAGGATGCGAGTCCAGTGGAATCGCCTGTGGAATCGATCAGAGTGCCGCCAGTCGGGCAATCAGGTCGGCCGTTCGGTTGGAGTAGCCGTACTCGTTGTCGTACCAACCGAGTACCTTGATCATGTTGGGGCCGATTGCTGTCGTCCAACTGCCGTCGAAGATGCAGCTGTGTGTGCTGCCGATGATGTCGGTGGAGACGATCGGGTCGGTGGTGTACTCCATGATCCCCTTCAGCGGCCCCGCGGCCGCATCCTGCATCGCCTGGTTGATCTGGTCGGGGCTCACGTCGCTGCCAAGCGTGGCGACCAGGTCGGTGATGCTTCCGGTGAGGACCGGGACGCGGAGACTGATGCCGGTGAGCTTGCCATTGAGTTCGGGCAAAACGAGCCCGACGGCCTTGGCCGCTCCCGTCGAGGTCGGGATGATGTTGGCTGCCGCGGCCCGGGCGCGACGAGGGTCGGAGTGCAACTGGTCGCCGGTTCGCTGATCGTTGGTGTAGGCGTGCACGGTGGTCATCAGTCCGTGTTCGAGGCCAAACTGTTCGTGCAGCACCTTGACCATTGGCGCGAGGCAGTTCGTGGTGCAGCTGGCATTGGAGACACACAGGTGGTCGGCGGTCAACTGGTCATCGTTGACGCCCAGCACGACGGTGAGGTCGGGGGCGTCCTTGGCCGGGGCTGAGATGACGACCTTGCGAGCTCCAGCGGCGATGTGGCTGTCGTAACCGGGGCGGTCGTCGGTGGCACGGTTGGTGAAGAAACCGGTCGACTCCAGCGCGATGTCCACTCCGAGGTCGCCCCAGGGAAGCTGGCCGGGGTCCCTCTCCGCACAGACCTGTATGGGGCGGCCATCGACAATCAAGGTGTTCCCGTCGACTTCGACGGTTCCAGGAAATCGGCCCTGGGTGCTGTCGTACTTGAGAAGATTGGCCAAGGCGGCGGGGTCGCCGAGATCGTTGATGCCGACAACTTCGAACTCGTCGCCACGAGCCGACAAAGCCCGAAATGTGATCCGGCCGATTCGGCCGAACCCATTGATTCCTACCTTGACTGCCACGGTGAAGACTCCTCGAGAGGGTTTCTCTGAGATCTGTGTCCGAAGTTGTTCGAGACGTGAGCCGACTCGATCCTGTTCCGGGGGCCAAAGCCTCCCAGTCTAATGTGGCGTTTGGGGGGCGACAAGGAACCCCACACGGGTGGCTACATCAGCAACTGCGGCTGGGGGTCGCCGGCGGGAACGATGCGATACGGGCGGTCGAGCCGGTCGTGGATTTCACCGTTGTGTGCAATTCCCAGGCAGCCGAACAGGGTCGAGATGATGTCACCTGGGACCAGTGGGTCTGCAGCAGGAAAACCACCTATGGGGTCGCTGCGACCATAGATCAGCCCGGAGCGAAACCCACCACCAACCATCATCAGGCTGTAACAGAAATTCCAGTGGTCACGGCCGGCCTTGGCGTTGACCTTGGGTGTGCGACCGAAATCCCCAAAAATCCCGACAATGGTCCGTTCGAGCATCCCGCGGCGACCCAGATCTTCGATGAGGCTGCTGGCGGCAGCGTCGAACTGCGGTAGCAAACTGCCCTTGAGCCGGCCGAAGTTGTTGGTGTGAGTGTCCCAGGTGGCGTTGGCGTCCGGGGCCCACGCGATTGTTACCAGCCGGGTGCCCGCCTCGATCAATCGCCGCGCCAGCAGCGTGCTCTGGCCATAGATGTTACGGCCGTAGGCATCCCTGGTTGCGGCCGGTTCTTCGAAGAGCCGAAATGCTCGCTGGGTTTCCTCGGATGTCAGCAGGTCCAGTGCTCGGGCCTGAAAACTGTTCATCGCGGTGGTGGCCCGGTCGTTGTCACCCAGTCCGGCGCGTCGATTGAGGTCATCGAAGAGACGGCGTCGGACAGAGAGCCTCTGGGCGGAGACCCCGGTGCGGAGGGTCAATTCCGGGACGCCGAAGTCCTTGCTGTTGGGGTCGCGGAGAACAAACAGAGGGTCGTGAGCCCGGCCGAGAAACCCACCGAAGAACCCCGGTTGTGGTGGCCCGCCGCGGCCCTCCTGGGTCATGTAGGGCAACGTCACATGAGGAACGACCACACGCTGAGGTGGGCGGAGAAGTGTGAGGATCGAGCCCGGTGACGGGTGATCGGTCTGCTTGGTGCCTCCGCCCTGTTCGCCCCGGTCGTGGCCAGTCAGTGAGCAGTAGACCGCGGCGGCGTGAGCGTTGTTGACGCTGTGGTGCATCGAGCGGACAATTGTCGCGCGGTGCATGTGGCGAGCGAGTTTTGGCATCAGCGACCCGACCCGGTAGCCAGGGATCGACGAGCTGATCGTGCCGAATTCCCCACGGATGGCGGCGGGAGCATCCGGCTTGGGATCCCACATGTCCAGGTGGGGAGGACCACCATTGAGGTGGATCAGGATGCAGGCGTCAGCGGTGGGCTGTCCGCCCCTGGACCGTGTGGTTTCACGCGCTGAAAGCAATCCGGGCAAAGTGGCCCCGGTCAGGCCCAGCCCACCAACCTGCAGAAGGTCGCGGCGCGAGACTACAGGATGTCCGGCAATGGATGACATGACGCTCATCGGAATATTAAACCACAGCGGCGGGCCGTTGGAAACGTGGATCTCCGGCTCGTTCAGACCGTCACACCGACCGCCCGGTTGAAAGCCGGCATCAATTCGTGGGCGAACAGTTCCATGCTGCGGACCCAGGATGGCTTGTCGTCCCAGTCGTAGCTCATCAACACGAGTGTGCCGAAACCACCGGTTTCTTCCCACACTCTCAACAACCGCTCCAAGACGGTGTCGACGTCTCCGGCGATAATTTGCTCGGTCATGAGAAAATCGAGATTGCACTCGGCGTCGGGCATGTCCGGATCGCGTTTGTAGATCTTGCGGCCCAGTCCCTTGTCGAAGAGTCGTCCGATGTATTCGTAATTGCGTCCCAGTGAATTGGTTCGAGCGAGTTGCTCGGCCTCGGCGGTGGTGTCGGCCAAAAAGATCGAACGAGCAATCTTGTAGTCACTTCGAGACGGCGTCCGTCCGGCATCAATTGCCGCGGATTCGTAGGTGTCCCAGAAGTTCTTCAGCACGTTGCCAGTGACCAGGCAATGCCCAAATGGCTGGTATCCGGCGGCCCCGGCCATCTGCATGCTGGGCGAATTGCGGCTCATGGCCGGGATGGCGATCGGCGGGTGAGGCTGTTGCAGGGGCTTGTGGATGAAGCCGATACGGGTCTCGACGTCGACGTTGTCGACCAGGCGGATGTTCCAGAATTCGCCGTCGAGCTCATACGGAGGCTCACCCGACCACAACGAGAGGATCATTTCGATCGACTCGGCGACCATTCGGGAATTGTTCTTTGGATCGACGCCGTAGAGTTCCAGGTCTGCGGTGACGCTGCCGGCTCCGAAACAAAGGTTGAGGCGTCCCTTGGAGAGATGGTCAAGAAAAGCCATGCGGCTGGCGACCGCGGCCGGGTGGTGCTGGTTCAGGCAGATGGGGGCCGGGCCCATCCGGATCGCCTGGGTCTCGCCCAGTGCTCGGCTGATGAACATCTCGGGGCTCACGATGTTCTCGAACTGCATCGTGTGGTGTTCACCGATCCAGAATTCCGAGAAGCCCAGCTGCTCGGCCAGGACAATCAACTCAAGGTCTTCATCGAAACATTGGCCCAACGGCTTGTTGGGGTCGTGAAACGGCATGATGAACATGCCGTGGTCTATGGGAGGCTGTGACATGGTGATGTCCAGGGGGGGGCAGGCAGTGAGTGTGGACATTCTGCGTTTTGCATCGCTGAGGTCAAACCCGACGGGTTTCGGTTTGGGTGAGTGCGGTTTGGTTGTGTCCCCCCGGTCGCGGTATCAGGCTTGCGTGGCTATGGTGACGGGGGATTCGCCGGAAGCAGGAGACAGGTGATGGCAACACGAGTGGGCCAGGGTGACTACCAGTACGAGGTTGTCAACGACTGGGCAAAATTGCCCGAGGGCTGGACCTTCGGTTGGATTCCCGGTGTCGGGGTCGACAGCAAAGATCGCGTGATTGTCTCCAGCCGCAGTGAGCACATGCTGATCATCTTTGACACCGACGGCAACGTGATCGAGTCGTGGGATGACACGGTACTGGTCTCCGAAAATGCCCATGGTGTCTACGTCGACGATCAGGACAATATCTTCCTGACCGAGTGGCTGGGGCACTGCGTCTACAAGTTCAATTCCGGGGGGGAATTGCAGTGGACGCTGGGCACTCCCGGAGTTCCACGTCCCCCGGGTGTCCCGTTCAACCGACCGACCGACCTGGCAATCGCACCTGATGGCTGCCTGTTTGTCAGCGACGGTTACGTCAACCACAAGGTGCACAAGTTTTCTCCCGATGGGGAATTGATCAAGAGCTGGGGAGAGCCGGGGACGGGGCCCGGACAGTTTGACCTGGTGCACTCGGTCTGGGTCGATAGCGATTACCGCGTCTACATCTGTGATCGTGAGAACAACCGGATCCAACTGTTTGACGGTGACGGCGAATTTCTGGAGGAATGGCCAGGCTATCTCCGCCCAGACAAGTTGTGGTTCGACAAAGACGAGACGATCTTCATGGCCGAGGTCGGGCACCGACTGACGATTCTCGATCGCCAGAACAACATACTCAGCCAATGGGGCGAAGCGGGGGACGAGCCGCACCAGTTTGTGGCCGCTCCACACGGTATCTGGGGAGACAGTCGGGGCGATCTCTACGTCAGTGAAGTCGCCGCTCCCGGTCTGATCAAGAAATTTGTCCGCGTCCGTGACTAGCCGGTCAGTTCGTGTCCAGCCCGGACGGGGCCGGTGAGGCGAGCACACGGCAGTCGGGCAGCCGTTTTCTGAGCAGGGCAATCGTTGCGGCTGCAGTGGGTGTGTGTCGGAGGTCCAGGCCTTTCATCTCGGGAAACTGGTTTGGAGTGATCGACTGCAGAGAGGCGTCGGTGACGCGGGTTCCCGAGAGCCTGAGAAACTTCAGGTGGTTGCGTGGTGAGGTGTTCAGCAGCAATCGGAATGCGTTGTTGTTCACGCTGCGACATTCGTTCAGAGACAGGAGTTCGAGTGTCTCGAGTTGAGCCGCTGCTGCCAGCAGTTTGGGGCCGGCGTCGGTGTTGTCGGCCTGGAGATGTGTGAGATGTGGCAGGCGGGCGACCAGTGCCATGCCGGTGTCGGTCAGACCACGGCAGCCGGAGATGTCGAGTTCGGTCAGTGGTGGGGAACGGTCGATGAGGTCGCTGAATCCCCGGTCGGTAATACGTGTGCCGGCAAACACCAGGTACTTGAGTTTCGAGAGTCCGTGTAGGTGACGAAGGCCCCGGTCCGTAATTCGCGACGGCAGCTCAATTCCTTCGAGTTCCACGGCATTGTGCAGTCGCAGGAGGCCCTCGTCTGAGATCTCGGTGCCAGACAACGCCAGCTTGCGGTTTCCCAGGACACCGTGACTGGAATTGATCTGAAGCGTGGTGTGCCGGCCCGAGAGTGCGACCAGCGGTGGCAATGTCACCGGTGTGTCAAGCAGGCTGACATCCTCGAGGCTGTCTATCTCTCCCACGGCAGCAAGGCCTTCGTCTGTAACCCGGTAGGACGAGTCGAGCACGAGGGTCTTCAGCCGTGGTAATCCCGAGAGGTGGGACAGTCCCCTGTCGGTGACTGCCGTGTGGACCAGTGACAGTCTCCGGAGCTCGGCGAGAGTGACCAGGGCCGCGAGGTCATCGTCGGTCACGTTTGATTCATCAAGAACGAGATCTTCGAGGGTGGTGACCCTTGCCAGGCTGTCGATGGCAGTGGCGTTCAGGGTGCTTCCCACGAGTTTCATCCATTTCGGTGTCCGGGTGCGTGTGTCGAACACGGCGCCGGCCTGTTCAAGGAGATGGAGATCATTGCCCCGTTGCCACGAAGGGCGAGCCAGGAGGGTCAACACCACGACGGCGGCCACTCCGGCGATCAACCACAGCCGGCCACTCCGCCGTGGTGGAGGTGTGTTGGCCACGGATCCGAGGTCGGTGGAAGGTGTGTCGAGAGACATTGCGAACCAGCCTAGCGGCCGTTGCGATCGCCGACCACATTGCGATCCGTATTGACACCTTGGCCCGGACGGCTTGTAATCCGGCACCATCGCGGCTGGAGGCCGTGGTGAAACGGGGGCGGTCTGTCGATTGGGGCCGGCCGTCTCGAATCCAGTGCCAGGAAGGCAGTCGCTGTGCTGACGACGTTTGACCGCTATCTGCTGAAGCGGTACTTCCACACGTTCGGCGTTTGTTTCGTGGCTGCGCTGGGTGTGTTCTTCGTGTTCGACGCATTCACCAACGCCGACGAGTTTCTCAAGGCAAGCCCCGACGGGACGATCTGGCCTGTCGTGCGTCGGATGACGGTGTATTACTGTTGTCAATCGAGCCTGTTGTTGAGCTTGGTCGGGCACATTCTCTGTGTGCTGGCGGTAATGGTCGTGTTGGTGATCCTGCAGCGATCCGGCGAATTGCACCCGGTTCTGGCTGCCGGCGTGCCGCTGTACCGGGCGGTGGTGCCGCTGGTGGTGGGGGCCTTGCTGGTCAACCTGACAATCATGGTCAACCAGGAATGCGTTTTGCCCATGGTGGCTCCGGTGCTACAAACGCCGCGCGGCCGCGAAGTTGAGCAGGGGATCGACGTTCGTCCGTCTCTGGATTTTGCCACGCACATCCTGGTTTCGGCTCGCCGTGTGTTTCCTCGCGCGAAGACACTGGAGCATGCGGAATTCGTGTTGCCGGTCCCGGATGTCGTGACCCGGCTGACCACACTGAAAGCCCAGCGTGCCAAGTACGTTTCTCGCGGCCCCGCGAATCTGTCCGGGTGGCTGTTGTTGGGGCTCGATCCTCGCCCCGGACAATTGCCGCTCAGCGATACCGGCCGCCGCGTCGTTCGCCGGGGAACACGGCCGGGGACGCTGTTTGTCGTCTCGGGTGTCACTCCCGATCAGCTCTCTGAAAAAGCCGGCAACGCCCGGTATCTTTCGACGCCGGATCTGCTCCGGCGGGTCCGCAACCCCTCACAGGCGACCCGCTCTGCTCACGAGCAGGCTTTGGCGTTGCATGCGCGTCTGACGCGGCCACTGTTGAATATCGCCGCGGTGTTCCTGACCGTCCCTTTCTTGGTCCGTCGAGAGAGCCGCGGGCTTGTGGCGAACCTGGCCGTTGCGGGGGCGGTGATGGTGGTACTTCTGGGCGGTGGGGAAGCCTGTATGTACCTGGCCAGTTTTCAGGTGATGTCACCCGATCTGGCGGCCTGGTCCCCGGTGGTGACGTCGGGCATGCTGGCCACCTGGTGTTCGAGGCACGCAGAGACGTAACAGCGGTCCCGGGTTCAGGCCGCTCGTCGAGAGTGAGGGCGTCGAGCTTGCGGGCCCTGGGCTCCGGCGGCATGGCCGTCCCAAAGGTGCTCAGCGACGGAAGCGAGAACCTGGTCGGCTGCGACCATTGCCCGGAGTGCTTCAGCACCGCCTACCAGCGGGCGGCGTCCACTGGTGACACAATCGGCAAAGTGCTGCAACTCGTCGGTCAACGCGTCCGAGTCGGAGATGTCGGGTTCGTGAACCGTGATGAACTTGCCGAAGACACTTTGCTTGAGGTCATCAATGTCGGCCCCCGGCTCTGCAGCCAGTTCGAGTGGTGACGGCCCGCTCAGCAAGGCTTGCGACGGCCGGTAGGAGGTCAGGTGGCGTGTGTGCAGGTCGACGTGGACACATCCCGAGGCAGACCACGATGTGAGGACGCGGCGTGGCTCGGGGTGCACGCGGCTGGCGGTGATGTCGGCAATACAGCCGTTGGTGAAGGCAATCCGTGCCTGGACCGAGTCTTCATGGCCCCCCATCAGGCTGACGCCGAAAGCCTGTACGGACCGGATCGGGGCGTCGACGAGTGCGAGGACGAGCTCGAGATCGTGGATCATCAGATCGTGGACAACGCCGATGTCGGTGGATCGGAATGCGAAGGGGCTCAGGCGTTCGACCCGCAGGTATCGGGGCCGATCGATCTGTCCAAACGCGGCGGTGACGGCAGGATTGAATCGCTCGACGTGGCCCACTTGCAGGATAACGTTTCGCCTGTCGGCGAGGTCAACCAGTCGGGCTGCGTCATCAAGAGTTCCGGCGATGGGCTTCTCGACCATCACTGGCAGTCCGGCCTGCAGACAGTCTCCAGCAACGGCCAAGTGGGCCGAGGTCGGGACGGCGATGGTTACGGCGTCGACATCGCCGAGCAGGTCATGGAAGTCGGTGACATGGGCACATCCGCACGCTTCGGCGATCGATCGCCCCATCTCGACATCCTTTTCGGCGACACCGATCAGTTCGACGGAGTCGAGAGTGGAGAGGATGCGGGCGTGGTGTCGTCCGAGGGCACCGACGCCCACGACAGCGATTTTCAGTCGAGTCATGCAGCCTGCCGTTCGTTGTGTTCGTTTCTGTCGTCGTATGCAACTCCGGCGGCCGGAGATTGCTGTTGTTGACTGCCTCCGGCGGGGTCGCGCGACCGAAGGTTGTGGCCCTGGATCTGTCGCGTGATGAATGACAGCCACTTGGTCAGTTCCAGGGGCAGCACTCCTTGGAGCTCAGACTCGAAGTGACGCTGCACGTCCTGGATCTTTTGTAGCTTCCGGAAATGCATCTTGAACGCCTGCAGGATCAGGCCCATCAGGTGTTTTGACATGCCGGCCCGCTGCATTCCGATCCTGTTGATCGTTTTCAGCTTGGGATTGTCACTGCCTGCGGCGAGCATGAAGGGGGGGATGTCGTGCGGGACGCGGCACCCGCCACTGACGAATGCCAGTGTGCCGATGGTCGAGAAGTGGTGGACAACCGAGTTGCCGGAAATGATTGCCCGGTCGTGCACGTGCACATGTCCGCCCAGCAGTACGCCGTTGACCAGGATCACGTCGTCGTGGACATGGCAGTTGTGAGCGACGTGTGAATTGGCCATCAGCAGGTTTCGGTGACCAATTCGGGTCGTCCCGTCTTCTTTTTCGGCACCGCGGTCGACGGTGACTCCTGCGCGAAACACGTTGTCGTTGCCGATGAGTACCCGCGTGTCGGAATCCTCAAAGCTCTTGTCCTGAGGGTCGCCGCCGATCACGCAGTGAGGCAGGAAACGGTTGTTGCGGCCGATTTCGGTGTTGCCCGTCAATACGACATGGCTGTCCAGGCAGGTGTCTTCGTCAATTCGGACTCCCGGCCCCACAAGACAGAACGGGCCTACGGTGATGTTGGCCCCCAGTTCCGCAGTTGGGTCGACCTGGGCCAGGGGGGAGATATTGGCTGGCATGGCGATGGGCGTGGCTGGAGAAGGGGATGGGGGGTCAGGCGGCGTGAGCCGCCACGGGGGCGACGTGGCAGTGCTGGAGGATTGCGGCGGTGGCGTCGTGGTTGTCGGTGTGACCACTGCGACAGGCATCAATGTGGCCCCAGAGATCGGCACCGAGCAGGGCAAAGTCGCCGATGCAATCCAGGATCTTGTGTCGGGCACATTCGTCGGGGAACAGAAGGTGGTTGTCGATGGGGCCGTCTTGGCCGAAAACCAGCAGGTCCTGGTGGGTGAGTCCCTGTCCGAGTCCCTGGTTTTGCAGGGCTTCGACTTCGCTGTCGAGCACGAAAGTGCGGCAGCCGGCAATGTGGGTCGCAAAGTCGGTGGGGTTGGCCAGAAAAGTCCGGTTCTGGGGGCGTATCGGCGAGTCGGGCCCATAGTCGAGGTGATAACTGATGGCCAGGCCGGGTTGGGCCAAGGGGCGAAGTGTGATCTGTTTTTCAGCGGTGCCGACTGACATTACACGATCAATGATCAGGCACGGTCGCGGTACGCCTTGGTCAATGCGTCCTGCTTCGAGGATTGCCTCGACAACCGGACGGCACGATCCGTCGAATCCCGGCGGCTCGGGAGCGTTCAGGGTTACCAAGCAGTTGTCGATCTGCAGGCCGGCAAGTGCTGCGAGAACGTGTTCAATCAGTTCGATGACCACTCCGTTTCGGCCGATGGCGGTGCGACGCTGCCGGGGAAGAACGGAGGCCCGTGTGGCCGGAACCGGCGGCGTGCCGGGGCAGTCAAGCCGCTGAAAGGCCACGCCGAAGTCTGGCGCGGCCGGGTGCAGAGACAGTTCCACCCGGCCCCCGGTCACGAATCCGACTCCGTGACAAGTGACCGAGCGTCCGAGCGTGTGTTGGGAGCGACCGGGGCGCTGTGGCAAAGACGCCAGGTTGTCTCGGGCGTAGGCAGGCATGCGGGACTGTGTCAGGCGGAGGTGGTTAGGAACGGCCATGACGCCGATCATCCCGTGTTATTCACGGAGTGATCGGCGTCTGGGGCCGTCGCGACAAGGACCCAACACCAGGAAGCAGGATTACTGTTTCTTGGTCTTGGTGGCGCTGGCCGGTTGGTTGCGGGTCGTGCGCGGGGCAGGAGATTGTTTGAGATACTGCTTGTTGAGGTATTCGATCACCGGTTGGGTGATGTCATCTTCAGTGCGGTAATAGACGACTTGCCGCTGCAGTTGTCCCACGACATTGTTGGGGGTTGCCGCGTCGGAGGCCGCACCGTTGAAGCGAAGGACCAGCGTGTAGCCCCAGGCATCGGCAGCTCGTTTGACGACACCCTTGATCTCGCCGTGGATCGTTTTGAGCAGTTGGGCTTCGCGTCTCAGGATCCGCGTTCGTTCGGCCTTCTTGAACGAGTTGAATTCGGCCTCGACCTTCAGGCCCTGTTTTTCCAGTTCGACGGCCTTGGGGCTCCCCTGCTGAATATTGGGAGAGTTGAGTTTGTCCTTGATCGTTTTCATCTGTTTGACCATCGCCGTTCGCTGAGTTTCGCTCTTGGCGATCTCGGCTTTGATCTCCGACCGAAGGGCATCGACCTTCTTGTACTCTTTGAGTACGCGGCTGATGTCGATCAATGCGACCTTGTGGGGGATCGAGGAGGCGGCCGTTCCCTGCGCGAATGCAGTGGATGTCGGGCCGGCCAGCAGCATGGCGGCGACAAGGAGAGAAGCGAGTCTAGTCACGGCTGAGACACTCCTTTAGTTGGCAGTGCCTGAATGCAGCGGTGGCCGGAAGACAAGGGGTGGCTTCCATGCCACTGACCGGATCAGGCGAGTCCATTCGTTGTGTAACGCGAGGGGTATATGGCAAAACCGGGCGAACACGTCAATACGAGTGTTCTGCGGATTGCCTCCTGCCAGCTAGGATCGGTTGGTCTTGCCCGGCCTCTGAATGCCAATTACGCAAATTTGGCAATTTGGGCTGACTTTTTCGGATGCGTGGGGCGTGACGGGTGGCGGGCGGGCACGGGTGGATGACGTGGGTCAACCATCGGGTGTCCAAAGCGGAGATTCTGCTTGCGTTTCAGCTCGGTCCCGGCGTCGGGCTTTGAGCCGAACGTAGGGAGGGAGAAAACGGCCACGGTGCCGGAAGTCTCCGGGCTTTGCCGAACGGCTGGCTCGAAGCGGTTCGCGGAGATCCTCGATGACGAAGCCGGCCGTGCAGAGTGTCCCGACCAGGTGTTCCCACCGATGCAGGTATTCGACGGTTCCCTCTTCCCGATAGGATCGGTCGGGCACTTCTGGCAGCGGGCCTTCGTGGTAGTATTCCACGGCAACCACGTACCGATCTCGTCGATCTCGGTGCGAGACCTGCAGGCTGGCCGGCTGCTTGTGTTGGCTCACGTAGAGTCCACCATCGCGGAGCACACGTGCGACCTCGGTGAAGACCGGGTCAAGGGAGGCGACATAACAGGTGCTGACCGGTTGGTGGACGATGTCGAAGGCCTGGTCCCTCAGGTCCGACAGATTGTCCATTGATGCCTGGATCACTTCGACGGAGAGGCCACGTCTCCGGGATTCACGGACATCAATGGCGAGCATCTGGTCGCTGAGATCAACGACAGTGACACGCGCGCCGGCGGCGGCATAGAGGATAGATTGCCAGCCGCCCCCCGCCGCCAGGCAGAGGACGTCCAGGCCGTCCACAGTTGCCGGCAACCAGCCTCGACCGTCAAGCACCTCCAGTGGCTTGGCGATCTCCTCATCAGTGGCCACGCGAGCGAACTGGCTGCCCTTTTGGACCATCCGGTTCCACGCCGCCTTGTTGTGACGCAGAAAGTCAGGTTCTGGGGAAGACATGGCGGGGCCGTCGGCAAATCAGTCGGCGGGGGTGCCGATGAGAGCTCCGGCCCAGGTGACCAGGTCACCGTTGCTGCGAGCGGTGTCTCGCAGCAGGTCGAGACGTCCGGCGACCTGGCAGAACTCGGCAAAGCTGAATCCGGTCGATTCGTCGAGATTGGCCAGGTGCGTGACGGCCAGTTCGACGGCCTGATCCATCTGGCCGATCCGTCGCAGCAGGTCGACCACCACATAGGCGATCATCTGCTTGTCTTCCTCGTCTGGCTCGGATTCGAGTTGGGCCTGGAAGTACCCGACTGCCTCGTTGCGGCCGTCATCGAGCAGGGCTCTGAAGAAGTGGCCGTGTGCGGTGTAGAAGTCTCCGAAGGGAGCCTCACCGGGGTAGCGGAATTGTTCGTCGAGTCTCGCGCCGTATTCGGCCAGTTCCAGTGCCCGTGACAATTCGGGGCTGTCCGGTTCCAGTGAGCGGGCGAAGCGGACGACCGCACTGAGGTGTGAGACGTCAATATGGTAGTTGCCCTCGGCAAACAGCCAGTCACGGTCTCCGGAAATCAGCTCGCGGAGATTTTCCGACGGCTCGATCATCGGCAACCGTTGAGCGATCTCGGCGTTGAGCGTGTGACAGAGGTCGCCATAGAGCTGGTTGACCAGCAGTTGGGCTGACGCGAGACGGTCGTCGGGTGGCAATTGCATGATCTGCTGATCGAGGGCGGTGATCGTGTTGCAGGTGCCGTGCGAGTTGAGCATCAGCTCAAGACCCTTGACCGGATGGGCGCCCTCGTAAAGGGCCACGTTGATCAGTTCCTCGGTTCTCTCGTAATCCTCGCTGTTGGCCGAGAGGCCGTCGAGAGCTTCGCGAACCGGTCCGGGTTCTTGGATGGTCTGGAAGTAGACCCACGCATCCCCAATCCGGCCGTCTTCCAGCAACATGCCGCCGACCTGTCGGGCCGAGTCCACGTAGTGCTTCTCAAAGCCGGTTCGCTGGTCGTCGGGAACGTCATCAAACGACGTGGGGCGGATCAGGGGCAGGCCAAGTTCCAGTTTCTTCTGCATCAGCAGGACGTCGAAGAGCCGGTGGTAGTTCTGCTCGTTGGTCAACACGGTGGCCAATTCCTGCAGGGCGGCCTGGGAACCGTCAGTTTTCTGGAGTTCTTCCAGCGTCGTGAATGTGTCGCTCATCGGTGCATGTGTCCTGGGGTAGTCGGGCCACGCTGGCCTGTTGGAGATCAGTTCTGGCGGTTCTGCTGGAGCCGCCGGGCCGTGACGCCATTATGCAGGCCACTCCAACAGGGGGGAAGTGCCCGGGCCGGACTACTCGACCATCACCAGCGGAGAAAAGTCATCGCCGGGCCGCAGCAGGCCGAAGAAAGACTCGTGAAGTGTGTGCTGGCCGATGACCGAACGTGGGACAGATGTTTCGGCCAGGCTTCGGTAGAGAACGAGTTGCAACTCCCCGATTCGAAGCCGGTAGGCTGCCGCGCGGCTCGGCGAAACGATCTTGCGGTCCTCGGTGACCGTGAGGGGATTCCACTCGGCCTTGCGGCGACGGCGGTCAGCGGCGAGATCGACAACCAGGGGGAGGAACAACCCGGGGCCTCGGCCGACGTGGTTCCACGAGAGGTGGCTGTCGTGGCACGTGAGGGAAGACGGGCCCGGTGATAGCAGCGGGTCGTCGGGGAGTGCCAGAGGGACAACGCGAGCGGAGATGCCTCGACTTTTGAGTCGCTGGTCCCGCTGTCCGTTTCGGACGGCGCCGGTGGTGATGCCCTGGGCCAGCGGCAGAGAGGATCGACAGGAAATCGGCTGGTCTGCCGAGGGCTGGGCAGGGGTGAGGATCGCGTCGGCCAGCACCAGCAAGTGTTCGGCTCGGGAGAGCAGGATGTGTCGGTCGACGCGACGTCCGTCACCGGCATGGGCTTGCAGTTCGATGTAGTCGGCGTCGTCGTCACTTTGCCAGCAGACGCAGTCCCATTGGTCGAGATGCCAGTTGTGCTGTCCCGAAGTGACTGCGAGTGACCATTCGCCACACAGCAGGGTGCGGTCGCCGATCGAGATGTCGAGCCGGGGAAGAGGACCGTCATGGGCGACAACGACAGACGGTGCGGCCGCGGATGTTGTGTCCCGCAGGACCGCAACACGTGCCCGGTCGGATTGGGTGACTGTCGGGGGGGCGTCACCGCCAATCAACTGGTTGGCAGATTCGAGCAGGGAACGGAGACTGCGAGCGGGGCGGTTGGACATCGCCAGGCGGTCACCGTGTCGCAACAGAGGCGTGACCCATCGGACCAGTTTTGCGAATCGTGCTGAAGATGTCTTGGTCCACAGTTTCTCGCCCAGTTGTTGGCTCCACCATCCAGCCCGCACCAGCCCGCCCAGCCATTCGGGCAATTCGGGCAGCGTTTCGGCCAGCGGTGTTCCGTCGTCGTCGGTCCGTGTGAGAAGTTCTTCCCGCAGGGCCATTTGGCCGTCGCGGCGGAGTTGAGAAGTTCCCTTCAATGGGGACAGCAGCAAGCCCGCGGTATAGGCGAGTTCGGCCGAGAGGGGGCGGGAGGAGGTGAGCTCGATGCACCGACGCCATGCGGAGAGCCACTGGGCGTTGCGCCGGGGTGGTGGCTTCCGGGTCAGCAGTGCCAGTGAAGCCAGGAGGTCTCCGTCGGTGGCGTTGGCATCGAGCTGAATGATGGTGGGCAAAGGGAAACGGTTGTGCGAGCGACTGGCGATTACCGGCCGGTCAGATGTGTTCTGCGAAAAGGCCGTTCGCCAAGCCGAGGTGAGCGAGGCGTCGGCGGGAGTCCATTCAAAAGCCCGTTCCGGTTGCGGTGGGACGCCGCTGCGCGTTCTCGTGCCGAACAGTGTGGTCCAGGTGGATATGAAGCCGTCCTGGTCGCCACTGGCGGCTGTCCGCCGAAGTTTCTTGGACGTGCCGCGATCAAAACGGAGGCTGGCCAGGTACTCGGAGTTGGGGGGCTGGTCGGGTGCGACGGTGGTAGGGGGGGGGATCGTCATCGGTTGTCAGGCAGGATACCAGTTGCCTTGTCGAAGGACTCCGGCCGGGTGGCCCGATTTCAGGATGGCCTCGAGTGTTACGGGGGAATCGGCAGGAAGGGCGATGCCCAGGGACGTCGCTTCCTTTCCCGGGCTCAGCGTGCCAAGTTGCCCCTCGAGTCCCAGCGCCGTGGCAGCGGTCAAAGTTGCCATGGCCAACATGTCCTTGGCCGGACGAGACGGGGTTCGTCGAGCCAGAAATTGCAGCTCGTTCCACAGAGAGAGATCGGGGTTGGAGGCCCGCCCGTCGGTGCCCAGGGCCACGGGCGTCCCGGAGTCAAGCAGTCGTGCCCATGGGTGGGGGGGGTGCCCAAAATGAGAATGGGTTCGCGGACAGTAGACGATCGTGACATGACGGTGCCGTCCCAGCCAGATTAGCTCTTCCTCGCCCAACAGGTTGCCGTGGATCACCAGCGGGTGGGAGAGTTCGGAGAGTGGGCGGAGGTAATCCAGCGGGCGACTGCCGTGAGGGATTGCCGAGTTCTCCCACGCACCAAGAGCCTCGAGCCGTTCTCGCATCGGTCCTCCGCCAGTGTCCAGCAACTCGAGCTCGTCCGGCGATTCGGCCAGGTGGGTGGCCAGCGGGACATCGTGGGTAGCGGCCATGCGGACAAGGTCCATGAAAAGGTCCGGGTGGACCGAGTAGGGGGCGTGAGGACTGAGGCCAAGGAGGTGCCGCGGTGTGGGATCTCCGGCCAGAAAATCCCGAGCTGTCGCCAGGCCATCGGTGCGGCGATCGCTCCGCAGGCCGATGATCTCACGAAAGACCACACATGCCGGGTCGGTGTCGGTCAGTCGCGATGCCGGCCAGTCGGCGGTGGCGATCTCGCCGACTGCCGCCGTTCCGGCCGTGACCAGTTCGTCGAGACCATGGCGGATGGAGTCGCCGCGGTCGGCCTGGAGGAGTCGAGCTGCCACGACGTCCCCGATCCACGCCGCCATTCCGTTTTCAGCGGGGAGGGGTGTGGTGCATGTCGAGAATTCGAGATGGGTGTGGGCGTTGACCATGCCGGGAAGCAGGATGACATTTCCCAGGGGGATTGCCTCGGTGTCGGGACCCGCAAACACGTCGGTGATGATGCCGTCGGTGACGGCCAGAACGCCCTGCTCGATCGGTGGCCCGTCACCAGGGACGATCAGCCTCGCTGAGAATCGGCCGGAACCGATCACCGGACACTCCCGGGTGAGGGCCACCGCCAGAGTGTCACGAGGAGGACGGTTGCGGCCAACGCGGCGATCAGCAGCAGCGGCCAGTCGTAGCTCAAGCCTGTCTCCGCGTTGTTCGAAATCAGCCAGTCACCCCAGGCGGGCAATGTGGTGGGAACGTCCCATCGTTCCCTCAGGACGGCGATGCCGTTGAACACCGCATGAAATGCCAGGCCGGGCCAGATACTGCCGGTGCGGATGACCAATAGGCCGAGCACCAGGCCCAGGAGCGTGGCGTAGAAGACCTGGTGAGGAATCATGTGGACGGCCCCGAAGGCGACGGCCGAAAATAAGACGGCCACGTGGCTTTGCCCCGGGCGGTCGAAGGCGGAAAGGACGAAGCCGCGGAAGAGGAATTCTTCGCAGATTGCGGGTGTGAGGGCGACCGCAAACAGCAGGAGCCAGGCAGGCTGGGTGGGGCCCAGCATGGTCTTGAGGAAGTCCTGACTGCCTTCGGGAAGTCCCTGGGGGAAAAACCACTGAAGGTGCCGCATCAGTTCCTGGACCAGCGGATGCAGAGCAACTGCCAGTCCCACTGCGAGGGCGATCGTGGAGGGAGTGACTCGCCGCAGTCGAAAAGTTCGGCTGATGTTGCTGAGCAGTGCGGTGGTCAGCATCCAGGCTGGCAGCAGGAACAGAAGAATCTGCTGGGCGACTAGGGCCCAGATGGCTGCTTTTGCACGATCGGGCTCGGGAAGTGACGAGAGCCATCCGGCCAGAGGTTGCATCAGCAACACTTGCCCGAACATCGCGATAGCCAGGCAGGTGATTGCGCCCCCGGGGCTTGGGACCGGGGGTTTGTGGGTCCAGAGCCGCTTGACCCATAGTCGAAGATCGAATCGTTCGGCTTCGCGGAAAAGGACCGATTCGCTGTGGAATTGGGACACGGCCCACCAGAGGGCCAGTCCGGCATAGACAAAGCTGGCTCCCAGAACGGCAGGCAGGTAGGCCAGCGTTTCTGCGGCGGTCGGATTGACCAGCAGTTCCCGAAGAAGCAGGATCGGACCCAGGACAGGCAGGACCGAGTGAAACGGCTGCAGTTCGACTCCCGGCGAGGCCGCCAGGGCCACCAGTAGCATCACGACGATCATCAGCGGAGACAGGTAGTACTGTCCTTCCCGCGTGCTGCGGGCGAAGGTCGCCAGGGCGAGACTGATTGCGCTGAAAAATGCAGCGAGAGGGAGGATCATGATCAGGAGCCAGAACACTCCGGATGTGGGTGGCGGGGACAGCCCCACATCGGTCCCGGAATTGACCGACCCGACAAGTTGGACCATGTAGGTGGCGGTCAGTCCAAGGCTGATGAGGTTCAGCACAGCGGTGGCGGTACTGAAGACCATGACCGTCAGGAACTTTGCCAGCACCAGTTCGATTCGTTTTGCGGGACTGATCAACAATGTTTCCATCGTTCCACGTTCCTTCTCACCGGCAGCCAGGTCGACGGCGGGATAGAAGGCCCCGGTGACGGTCATCAGGACCAGGATCACGGGGTAAAGCTTGCCCCAGACCAGTGCGGATTCCTGCGTGCTGCCAACGATCTTGACCACCGCGGCGTCAACTGGAGAGGGGAGGGACCGCGGAAGTCCGGCCGCCTCGAGACGCAGTCTCAGCAGTTCCTTCTCCCAGGAGTTGAAGACGCGTTCGACTCGTCGAGAAGCGATCAGCGATTTTTCGTCTCCACTGACGAGGATCACCGGCCGCGGGTACTCGGAGGGATCCTCGGCCGTTCGGGATCGCGAGGCAATCAGTCGATTGATCTCTTGGAGCGAGTCGGCAAACCCGTCGGGGATCACCACCAGGACGTCTATGCCCGCATCGCGAAGCCGCTCGTTGATCAACTCGTTGAGCCGTTGGAGTTCTTGGGCTTTCTCCGGCGGAGGCGAGTCGGGATCATCGGTGCCGATCAGTTGGGAGCGTTGGTCAAACAGCTTGTGAATGGCCTTGGCGTCGGAGAGTCTCCTGGCACTCTCTGGCGACGTGTGGGGCTGGTCCGTTGTCTCGACTGTCAGTCGCTGAGCGTCGTCCGGATCTGAGAACCATCGAGGTGCGAACGCCGTCCCGTCCACCAGTTGAGGCGACGGCAGGGAGGCGGAGCCGAGCATGACCACGGTGCGAGGTTTCTCGCTGAAGACCACCGCCATCTGCAGCATGCCGATGCCCAGGGCGGGATACAGCAGTACCGGCAGGGCCATGACCATGAACAGGGTGCGGCGATCCCGGAGTTGATCTCGGAGTTCTCTCTGGAACACGATGCGGATCTTGCGGAAATCGAGCCGGGGGCGATCGGTCATGGTCCGGCCTCGCTGTCCGGGCCGCTCTTTGTTGACGCGTGCTGTTTTTCGTGGGTTTCGAATTGGGAGACCAGGTCGAAGAAGTGCTCTTCAAGGTCCGATTGCTCCGAAGCCTCCAGGAGATCTCGTTGTGAGCCAGCTGCCAGGATGCGGCCGCGGTGGATGATCGCCAGGCGATCACACAGCCGCTCGGCTTCTCGCATGATGTGAGTCGAGTAGATGATGCACTTGCCCTCGTCTCGCAGGGTGGCCACGGTGTCGAGCACCGCGCGGGCGACCAGCACGTCGAGGCCGGTCGTGGGTTCGTCGAAAATCAGAACCGGCGGGTCGTGAACCAGGGCGCGGGCGATCGAGACCTTCTGTCGCATTCCTGTGGAAAGCCGACTGTTCAGCGTGTCAGCAAACTCGTTCATCGATAGCGTGGTGAAGATGCGGTCGATCGAAGCCGAGAGCCGATCTTCGTCGAGTCCGTAGAGCCTCCCGAAGTACTCGACCGTTTCCCTGGCCGTCATACGGTCGTAAAGGCCGGTGGAACCCGAGAGAAATCCGATCCGAGCCCGGACCCCGTCGGGATCGTCGACGATATCACGTCCGTCAATCCTGGCGGTACCGGAGGTCGGGGTGAGGATCGTCGAGAGGATTCTCAAACAGGTGGTTTTTCCGGCTCCGTTGGGCCCCAGGAGGCCAAACACTTCACCGGGGTCGACAGTGAAGCGGACTCCGTCCAAGGCGACGATTTCACCTTGTTGCAGGTCGGGAAACCGTTTGGAGAGGTCGTGGACTTCGATCATACGGGAGCATCGACGAGCCGCGAGGAGGCGATGGGAACGTCGTCGGACGGCGGGTCGTCGATGTACTCGTAGAAGACGTTCCTTTGCCGGGGGATGTAGCCGGCTTCCTCGATGCAACGGCGGATCGTTGACAGTGAGAGGTGGTGGACGGTGCCGGCCTCGGCAACGACGTTCTCTTCGATCATCAGGCTGCCCATGTCGTTGGCACCGAACAGGAGTGCCATCTGTCCAATCTTCTCTCCCTGGGTTACCCACGACGACTGGATGTTGGGCACGTTGTCCAGGTACATGCGGGCCACCGCCTGGGTCTTGAGGTATTCGAACGCTCCGGCTGGTGGGATCTCGGACATGTCAACGCCGTTACGTCGATTCCCGAACCAGGGGGCCGTGTCGGGAGGTTGCATGGTCCAGCAAATGAAGGCGGTGAAACCACCGGTTTCATCCTGGAGCGAGCGGATTCGGTCCAGGTGTTCGATCCGTTCGGCCAGAGTCTCGACGTGTCCGAACATCATCGTGGCCGAAGAACGGCCACCGAGGTTGTGCCAGACCCGATGGACTTCGAGCCATTCGTCGGTCAGGCACTTGCCTCGGGTGATCAGTTTCCGGACACGGTCAACCAGGATTTCGCCGCCGCCTCCGGGCAGGCTGCCCAGGCCGGCATCCCTGAGTCGTCCAAGTACTGTTTCCAGCGGCAGGCGGCTGACCTTGGTGAAGTGGTGGATTTCGGGGGGGCTGAAGGCATGAATGTTGATCGTTGGAAACGTCTGCTTGATGTCTTGCAGCATCTCCTCGTACCACTCCAGCGTGAGGGTCGGGTGCAGGCCGCCCTGCATCAGGATCTGATCGCCGCCCAGATCGAGCGTCTCCTGGATTTTTTTGTGGAGTTCCTCACGCTGCAAGACATACATCTCGGGATGGTCGGCCGGCCGGTAGAACGCACAAAAGTCGCAGACCGCCGTGCAGGCGTTGCTGTAGTTGATGTTCCGGTCGACGTTGTAGGTGCGGTAGGGCTCCGGGTGCAGTCTGCGTGTGATCGCGTCGGCGGCGGCGGCCAGTGGCAACAGGTCATGGCCTTCGAGAAGGGTCAGCCCTTCCTCGGGTGTCAGACGTCCGCCGTCGACAGCTTTATCGAGTGGTTCGTGCGGAAGCATGTTTTCGGAGATCTGGCTGAACTTGAGGTGGACTACATGCGATGGAGGAGCGGAGGGCTGACGGAAACGACGTTGTGGTCGCGAAACATCACGTCGATGGATTCCGATGCCAGTCCCTGTGCCACGGCGAGACGGTGGAACAACTCCAGGCCGTGTCGCTCGGCGTGGCCGAGATGGAAGTGAAGGTTGTTGTGTAGGTAGCCGGAGGCGTCGGTGGCTGGGATTCCGAGTTCTGGTGCTTCGCGGTCGGCGATCAGGTCGAGCCGTTGGATACCCCGGTCTCGGGCAGAAACGAGAGCCTCCTCGACTCGGCCGAGGCGGGTGCCGGGCCGGGTGGCCCACAGGGCAAAGACAAAAGGCAGCCCTGTCCATTCGCTCCAGATCTCACCCAGGTCCCAGGTGTCGATAAACGTCTCTCGCAAAGTGTGCATGGCGCGGTCGCCGATCAACAGGATTGCATCGGCGGAACTGGCGTCGACCGAACACCCAAGGGGCAGAGGTTCCAGGCTCGGGTGAAGCCCGAATTTTTCGGCCAGCAGGACACGCGCCAATGCGGCGCTGGTGCGGGAGCCTTCATCGAGGGCCAGAGACGTGATCTCTGAAATCGGCACACGACTGTAGAGTTTGACCGAGAGCACGGGGCCGTGGGTGGCCACGCAGGCGTCGGTCACGACTTCGTAGCCCGGGTCACGCAGGCATTCAATTGACGGCACCAGTGCGACGTCGAGCCGTTTGGCTTCAAGATCGTCAGCCAGGCGGCTCGGATAGTCGAGGAAGAACTCGCTGCCCGGGGCCACGGAATCCAGGTCCTCTCGGAGTCCTTCGATCAGGGGCTTGGAGTTCAGGTAATTGACTGCGCCGATTCGGATGCAACTCGGATTGCTGGGCCCGGATTCGGTCATTCGGACTGGCGTTTCGGATTCGAGAACAGGTCGGGGTACTGCTGGGATGGGCATTATAAGGCCTCACGGTGCATGTCTGAAACCGTTGTGGTGACCGCTTCTCAGCGTGTTGCCGGACGAGTGGCGTCCGATTCTCCGTTCGCCAACAGGTTGACCGTTACCGGCGCGGTGAATTAACCGGCCCGGTAGGTGTTGCCTGGTGAGGAATGACGGGCGCCGTTGTGTGATCGGGTTGGGCGGAACAGGTCATCGTTAGGGCAAAAAACGTCCGATAAAGGGAGGGGGACGGAGACGCATCGGTGTTTCCTGATGGAAGTTGTTGACTGGTTGTGGGGCGGTGGATAGACTTA
>MDTE01114543.1_pt1 | contig 41257 bp, 48 predicted proteins | sample 811231 | NCBI WGS metagenome assembly MDTE01 (sample SAMN05326651, study PRJNA326480) | marine metagenome | isolation source: seawater | place: Indian Ocean: Red Sea | collected 2010
GGCCTTTTGGGTTATCATAGCAAGTTATTTATCTCCTTATATAATCAATAGCTCCTTGTAATATAAAAGAAGCTGCATTTTGGTCTAATTTTTCAACTTTTTTTGATACATTTATGTCCAAATTACTAGATAAATTGAAGGCACCCTCACTTGACAATCTTTCGTCCCACATACTGACAGGTATTGAAACATTGTTTGATAGATATTTTGCGAAATCGTTTGCTGATTGAGATGAAGGGCCTCTCGAACCATCCATATTAATTGGATTTCCAACAATGATTCCTTTTATGTTGTTTTCAACAATAATTTCTTTGATCTCCAAGACAAAATTAGAATTATTTTTTTTTTGAATGGTTTTTAAGGGAGTAGAAACAAGTTTATCCTCATCTGATATCGCTAAACCAACACGATTTTTGCCTGGATCAATACCTAATAATCTAGATTTTTTTCCTATTGATTTCTTAAAATCTTCAATATCTATCATGAATATGTTATATTTTACTTAACTTTCTAATCAAGCTAAAACATAATTAATAAATGTCTATAGATAAAAACCAAGTTAAAAAAGTTGCAAAACTATCTAGAATATCTCTGGATGACAAGAAGTTAGAATCTTTGTCAAAAGATTTATCCTCAATATTAAATTTTGTAGAGGAATTGAACAAACTTGATACAAACAAAACAGAAGCTTTAATCTCAATAGTTGATAAAACACTCGAACCCAGAAAAGACATAATTAATGACGGGAAGATTAAAGATCAAATATTAAAAAACTCACCTGATAAAAACGAAGAATTTTTTATTGTTCCGAAAGTTGTAGAATAATAATGTCAGATTTTAATCAAAATTCACTTTCAGAAATTGTCAAGCTAATTAAAACAAAACAACTTTCTTCATTAGAAATAACAAATCATTTTATCAAGAATATTGAAAAAGGAAAAAAATTAAATAGTTTTATCACAACTTGTTTTGATAAAAGTCTAAAGGAGGCGAAAAATTTCGACTCAATAGGAAATTTTGATGGTTTACTATCAGGTGTTCCACTAGCCGTTAAAGATTTATTTTGTACAAAAGGTGTCAAAACTACAGCGGGAAGTAAAATATTAGAAAATTTTATTCCCACATACGAATCTACAGTTACAAATAATTTATGGAAGGAAGGAGCTATTTTACTTGGAAAATTAAACTGTGATGAGTTTGCAATGGGATCTTCTAATGAAACAAGTTATTTTGGAAAAACTATTAACCCAATAGACAAAGATCTAGTCCCAGGCGGATCATCCGGTGGTTCTGCTAGTGCTTTAGCTGCTAACTTTACACCAGCAACCATAGGAACAGATACGGGCGGATCAATTAGACAACCAGCATCTTTTACAGGAACTGTAGGATTAAAACCAACTTATGGATTATGTTCAAGATGGGGAATTGTTGCATTTGCTTCATCATTAGATCAAGCTGGTCCAATGACAAAGAACGTCGAAGATTGTGCCTTGTTACTAGAGGCAATGTCGGGATATGACCAAAAAGATTCAACTTCTATAAATAAAACAAAAGAGAATTATTCAAAAAATTTAACTGCAAACATTAAAGGGCTTAAAATTGGAATACCAAAAGAGTATAGAGTAGAAAATATGCCAGATGAAATAGACTCACTTTGGAAAAAAGGGATTGATATTCTAAAAAAATCTGGAGTAAAGATTGTTGATATTACTCTACCTCATACAAAGTATGCATTGCCAACCTATTACATAGTTGCCCCTGCGGAAGCCTCTTCAAATTTAGCGCGTTATGACGGTGTAAAATATGGATATAGATCCAAGAGAGGCAAAAATCTAATTGAGATGTATGAGAATACACGAGGCGAAGGTTTTGGTGACGAGGTGAAAAGAAGAATTCTTATAGGAACTTATGTTTTATCTTCAGGCTATTATGATGCTTACTACCTTAAAGCACAAAAGGTCAGAAAATTAATCAAAAAAGATTTTGATAGATGTTTTAAAAATATTGATGCTATATTAACACCATCCACTCCAAGTTCCGCCTTTAAAGTTGGAGAAAAAACTAATGATCCAATATCGATGTACTTAAACGACATATTTACAGTCCCAGTTAATTTGGCTGGTATACCCGCAATATCAATACCTGCGGGAAAAGATAGTCAAGGGCGTCCTTTGGGACTTCAACTTATATCGAAAGCATTAGATGAGCAAAAAATTCTTAATATAGCCTTAGCAATGGAGAAAAATATTTCTTTTAAACAATCTTTAAATAGATGGTGGGAATAATTTATGGAAAAAGAAAAATTTGATTATTACATAAAAACTGAAAAAAATATTTGGGAAGTGATAATTGGCCTTGAAGTTCATGCACAAGTTATTTCACAATCAAAATTATTTTCTGGATCACCTACAAAGTTTGGTGCAAAACCAAATACTCAAGTTAGTTTAGTTGACTCTGCTTTTCCAGGAATGCTTCCAGTTATAAATCAATACTGTATTGAACAGGCAGTTAAAACCGGCCTAGGTTTGAACGCAAAAATTAATCTGCATTCTATATTTGATAGAAAAAATTATTTTTACGCAGATTTACCAGCTGGATACCAAATTTCGCAATATAAAAACCCAATTGTTGGAGAAGGAGAAGTTACTCTTGATATGCCATATGGAAGTAAAAAAATTGGTATTGAAAGATTGCACTTAGAACAAGATGCAGGAAAAAGCATTCATGATTTGAGCCCAGATAATACTTTTGTCGATCTAAATCGATCAGGAATTGCTTTGATGGAAATTGTCAGCAAACCAGATTTAAGATCACCAAATGAGGTAAATTTATATGTAAAAAAACTTAGAACAATAATGAGATACCTTGGAACCTGTGATGGAAATATGCAAGAAGGATCTTTAAGAGCTGATGTAAATATTTCAGTCAGAAAAAAAGGTGAAAAAAAATTTGGAACTAGATGTGAAATAAAAAATGTTAATTCAATTAAATTTATGGAAATGGCTATTGATACTGAAGCAAAAAGGCAAATTGAATTACTTGAAACAGGAAAAACTATAGAACAAGAAACAAGGCTATTTGATACAAAAAAAAATGAAACTAGATCGATGAGATCAAAAGAGGAAGCCCACGATTATAGGTATTTTCCTGATCCTGATCTACTTCCTTTAAAAATCGAACAAAGTTTTATAAATAATTTAAAAAATAACTTACCAGAACTACCCGATCGCAAGAAAGAAAGATTCATCAAAAAATTTAAATTAACTCCTTATGAAGCAAACGTTTTAGTTTCAGAACTAGATACCTCTAAATATTTTGAAGAAGTAATAAAAAGTGCTGACATAAAACTTGCTACAAACTGGATAATAGTTGAGTTATTTGCTGTTTTAAATGAAAAAGGTTTAGATATAAAAGACTCCCCCGTATCTCCAATAAATTTAGCATCACTAATCAATGCAATCACTTCTGGTGAAATTTCAGGCAAGATTGCAAAAAAAGTATTTGAAATAATGGTTAGTACTGGCGATGAACCATTAAAAATTATTAATGAAAAGGGACTAAAACAACAAAGTGATCCTAAAGAATTACAAAAAATTGTTATTAAAGTTTTAAAAAATAACTCCGAAAAAGTTTCTGAATATAAATCTGGCAAAGAAAAACTTTATGGTTTTTTTGTTGGAGAGATAATGAAAGCTTCATCTGGAAAAGCTAATCCAAAATTAGTTAATGATATTTTAAAAGAAAAACTAAAAAAATGACTAAAAGTCTTGAGATTAATGAGAGATTAGAAAAATATATTTCTGATCACAGTTATGATCTACATCCTGTGCAAAAAAATATACTAAAGTACAATAATACTTTGGGTCATACTAAAATTATGCAGGTTTCAATATCACAAGCCTACTTTTTTCAATTTTTTATTAAAACAAACAATATTAAAAATATTTTAGAAATTGGAACTTTTACAGGATACAGTGCTTTGTCTATGGGCCTTGTTTTACCAAAAGATGGAAAAATTACCTGTCTGGATATAAATAAGGAAACATCACAAATAGCTAAAAATTTTTTTAAAAAAGCTAACTTAGACAATAAGATAAAAATTACTTTAGGACCAGCAATGGACAATTTAACAAAACTAAGAAAAGAAAAGATAAAATTTGATATGATTTTTATTGATGCAGATAAAGAGAATTATAAAAATTATTACAATTTAGCGTTAGAGCTTATTCCAAACAATGGATTTATACTTATCGATAACGTTTTGTGGAAAGGTGAAGTGGCGGATCCTAGTAAAAATGATCAATTAACCAAAATTATTAGAGAATTTAATTCTTTTATTAAAAAAGATGATAGAGTAGAAAAAACTATTTTGCCTTTAGGCGATGGTATAACAATTTGTAGGAAGTTTTAAATGTTTCATATTATTGGATTCTATAAATTTAAAAAATTAACAAGTTTGAAAATACTTAAAAAATCTTTTCAAAATAAAATTTTAAAAAATAAATTAAGAGGCACAATAATTTTATCAAATGAAGGAATTAACGGCACTATTTCAGGTAAAAAAAATAATATTAAAAAATTTATAATAAATATTAAAAAAATCTGCAAAATTAAAAAGTTTGACTCAGAAAATAATTCTACAAGTAGTTTTAATCCATTTCACAAAGCTAAAATTAAAATTAAAAGAGAAGTTGTGCCAATTGGAATTAATGTTTTAGAATCAGAAAAACTTAATAACCGGGTTCATCCAAAAAAATGGAATTTATTATTAAAAGAGAAAGACGTGCAAATTATTGATGCAAGAAAACCTTTTGAATATAATGTTGGTACATTTAAAGGAGCCAAGAACCCAAACATAAATAATTTTAGAGATTTCCCGAATTTTTTTAAAAAATATAATAAAAAAAAGAAAATCGCGATGTTTTGTACTGGGGGTATTAGATGCGAAAAGGCTTCTGTTTATTTAAAAAGAAAAGGTTTTATAAACTTATTTCAATTAAAAGGAGGAATTCTGAACTATTTAAAAAAAATTGATGAAAAACAAAGTCTGTGGAAGGGTGAGTGCTACGTTTTTGACAATAGAGTATCTGTTAAGCACAAACTAAAGACTGGAACATATACAATGTGTAGTGGATGTAGAAAGCCTGTCTCGATACAAGAAAAAAAATCAAAAAAATATGTGGAAGGCATTTCCTGTCCGAAGTGCAATGATTATTTAACAGAATCCCAGAAAAAAAGATTTGCTATGAGACAAAATCAAATTTTAATTGCTAAAAAATTAGGAAAAAAATATATTTTTCAAAAAGAATATTCCTGAGGTAAAAATTGAAACATAAATTAAACTTAACCTCAGCCCCGATTCTTTCCTTGCTCAAACAAATTGCAATCCCATCAATGACAGGAAGTTTGTTCCAAACTTTATTTAATTTAGTTGATACTTTTTATGCAGGTAAAATTTCACCTGAGGCTTTATCTGCTTTGGCAAAATCTTTTCCATTGTATTTTATAATAATATCAGCCGGTATAGGGATAGTAGCTGGATGTAATTCTTTAATAGCAAATTCCCTTGGGGCAAATAATAAATTTTCTGCATCAATCTATAGTTATCATTCAATAATTTATGCTTTTTTTCTATCCATTCTAATAACCTTTATAGGCATCTACTTCTCTTACGACTTACTTAATTTAATGGGCAGTTCAGCTTCAAGCATTTCTTTAGCAAAAGAGTATACAGATATAATTTTCTATGGAACAATTATTTTTTTAATATTAACTTCTCTAAATGCAACTTTATATGCCCAAGGTGATACCAAAACCTATAGAAACGTTCTTATTGTTGGTGTAATTTTTAACATTATACTAAATCCGCTTTTTATTTTTGGATTTTATTTTATCCCAGCATTTGGAATAGCAGGATTGGCTATTTCAACAATATTAATTCAGTTTTGTGCATGTATCTATCTATATTTAAAAGTAAATCAAACTGAACTCAAAATATCATTAAATATTTCAAACTTTTTAATAAGGAAAAATTTTATCATAAATATTTTTAATCAGAGTATGCCAATTACCATGGCTCTTTTTTTGGTCTCTGCCGGAAGTTATTTATTATTATTTTTTATAAGCACATTTGGAGATAGGGCAGTGGCAGGTTACGGTGCCGCTATAAGATTTGAACATTTATTTTCTTTGCCAGTTATAGGTTTAAATACTGCAGTTATTTCTATTGCTGGTCAAAATTACGGAGCAAGAAGATTTGATAGAATTAAAGATGTATATTCAAAATCTATTTTAATTGGCACATTAATAATGTGTTTTGCTGGATTAATAATTTACATTCTTTCAGAGCAAATAGTTCAAATTTTTTCAAATGACCTAGAGGTTATAAAATTTGGTTCGAATTATTTAAAAATTGCTGCTTTCATGGGGCCAATTTACCCAGTTTTTTTTATTTCTCATGCCTTATTTACTGCTTTAAGAAAAACTTATTTAATATTTTATTCCAACCTTTTAAGAATGGTAATATTTCCATTTATAATTGTTTGGCTGATACTTAATGTAATGGATGGTTACTTTAATGATATATTTTATGGTTTATTATTAATGAACTGGATTTTAGGAATTTTAATGTTATTCATAGCCAGAGGTCTTATGATCAAAACTTTTAATGAAGAAAAAAAAGTTTTCTTTATTTTTTAATATAGTATTGTATAAAATCTATTTAATGGAGAGATGGGTGAGTGGTTTAAACCAGTGGTTTGCTAAACCGCCGTACGGGTAATACCGTACCGAGGGTTCGAATCCCTCTCTCTCCGCCATCATTGTTTAAAATATCTTTCTAGTTTGATTGGTTTAGATCCAATCATATATCTATATACATTTGCATTTTCTAGAACTCGTTGTACATAGTTTCTTGTCTCTTTAAACTTTATCAATTCAATCCAATTTACATAGTCAATTTTATTTTTGCTTGGGTCTCCATTTATTTTCCTCCAATATTTTACTCTTTTGGGACCAGCGTTGTATGCAGCTATAGCGAATGGATAAATTTCTTTATATTCATTAAGTAGAGAATTAAAATAGAATGTGCCTAAACTTATATTATATTCTGGATCAGAAGTTAGCCTACTTTTGCTGTAGTTAACTTTCATTTGTTTTGAAACAAGTTTAGCTGTATATGTCATTAATTGCATCATTCCTTTAGCGCCTGCATAACTATTTGCTTTTGGATCAAATTCACTTTCCTGTCTTGTTATAGCTAATATTATCTCTTGTGACGGCATTGTTCTGCCATTTATTATCTCTGGTGTTTTTATTATTGGATAATTAAACTTGTTATAAAATCTTTTTTCGTATGATGCTTTTTTAGATATTTGTATAGCATAATCATATCTGCCTACATTGGTGGCTAATTCAGCTGCAAGAACCTCAGAACCGTTTTCAATATTTTTGTTAGCCAAATGTTTTATGATATCCTTGCTTAAAGAAGTTTTGTTTAATTCTTTTAATAACAAAACATGTTTTACCAATGGATCTTTTAGAAATTTTTTTTTATATTCTTCAGAATAGCTGGAGTCATCTTTAAGCTCAAAGTCATCAAAAGGGTAAATTTTTTGGTGTGATAGTTGACCATAAAATGTTGTTAAATATTTAGATCCCTCTTTAAAATATTTTTCCGATAGCTTTTTTTGATTCATTTTTTCGTATGTAATACCCAACCAGTAAGCGCCTCTTGCTAAACTAATTGGGTATCCAACATTCTCATAAAAATTTTCAAAATGTGTTAACGCCAATTTTGGATCATTCAAAAATGATAACGCTATCCATCCTGACATCCATTCCGCTTCTGCATATGATGGTCCCTCGATTTCCTTGTCCTTATCTAAAGAATGATTTTTTGCAACAAGATATGCTTGTTGAAATTTTTTTTTGTATATTAATGATCTTGATATAACCTGTCTTTCTTTCCACCATAAATCAGCTCTAACTAGTGCACTGTTATCATTCGGAGCATTATTAATTATTTCTAGAGAGGACTCAACTCTACCACGTCGTCTTCTCCATTTTAATCTGTCATATCTTAAACCAATGTCAGATTTTAATTCTTCAGGAACATCAGAAATTGCTTTATCAACACCATAAGAGCTACTCATTAAAATTTGTCTAGCATTGTAGAGTGCCCTTTGGTTTTTTGGCAGATATCTTAAAATTCTTTTTAAGTCCCAATACTTATATTCCCAAGCAAGAAATTTTGCTCTTTCAATGTGGTCAGATGAATTAATTATTTTTCCGTATTTTTTATTTAAATATCTTAAATCTTTTGAACTCAATTGTGCGGTTATCCAACCCTGTTTAATCAATCTTTTTCCTTCATCAATTCGACCTTTTTTTAAATAAGCCTCACCTAACTTTATTTGACCAAAACCACTTAATGGAGCCTCTGTGTCAAACCAACCAACAATTGTACTGGGTGATGTTGTATTTAAATTAATTTTATGTTCAGCTAGATATTTAAGTCTACTAATACGCGGGTAATCATTATTAGACTCAATAAATTCTGAATAGTCTTTAAAAGAAGCAGTATTTCTTTTTTCCTTTAGATGAATCCATGTAACTAAATTTTTGAAATCTTTATCTTTAACTCTGTTGGTAGTTTTGAGTGCAGATTTCCATTTTTTTTGATTTATTAATAAAAAAACTTCTTTTGCAATTGCAAAATCACGTTTAGATAACACTTCTGATTTATCAACTTCTTTTTGTGATATTTTTTTATATATTATCGGTTTTTTTTCAGGTAACAAAAAGGATAAATTGGTATCTTTTTTTAACTTAATTTCTTTGACTTTATTAATTTTTTTTTCAACCTTACTTTTTGGGATAATTTTATCAGATGTTGTTATTTCACTTTTGGGAATAGTTTTCTCTATTTTTTTTATTAGTGGTTTATCTTTAGGTAATAAAAATTTTTTTTTTGAAGTTTTTTTTCCAAAAAAATTAGGTTTTTTTTGAGGCAAAATACTACTTTTTGTTTCTTTGATTAAACTTAATATTCTTTTGGGCTTTGGTTCTGGCAACATCGAGTTAATCTTCTCTCCATAAAGAGGCTTAAAAAAGAGATAGATCGATAAAAAAACTAGACTAATTAATTGTTTAAGCATAAAATTTAAAGATTAAATAAATAATATTGTAAGATTTATAAATAATTATGTTTAAAGGTTCAATCGTTGCATTAATTACACCATTTAAAGACAATGTTTTTGATGAGGATAAGTACATTTCTTTCATACATCATCAAATAAAAAACGGAACAAAAGGTGTTGTCCCGGCAGGCACGACAGGTGAGTCACCAACCCTAAATAATGACGAACACAAAAAAGTAATCGAAATTGCTGTAAAAGAATGCAAAGGGAAAATTCCAGTTATAGCTGGAACAGGATCTAACTCTACTGATGAAGCCATTGAATTATCTAAACATGCTGAAAAAAGTGGAGCAAACGGTTTATTGATTGTTACTCCATATTATAACAAACCAACTCAAGAAGGTCTCTATCAACATTATAAACTTATTAATGATAATGTGGGCATACCAATTATTATATATAATATTCCACCCCGATCAGTTGTCGACATGTCCGTTGAAACCATGGCAAGACTTTATGAATTAAAAAATATAGCTGGCGTAAAAGACGCAACAGCAGACTTGAATAGAGTTGACCAGCAGCTTAAAAAAATGGGACAAGAGTTTATTCAGTTATCAGGAGAAGACGCAACTGCATTAGAGTTTAATATGAGAGGAGGAGTAGGATGTATTAGTGTTACTGCTAATGTAGCGCCCAAATTATGTTCAGAATTTCAGGAAGCATCGCTTAACAAAAATAATAGCAACCTTATATCTAAAGCAAAAGAAATTAATCATAAATTAATGCCATTACACAAAGCTTTATTCATTGAAAGCAACCCAAGTCCAGTTAAATATGCAGCAAGTTTACTAAAGCTATCTTCTGATGAGGTGAGACTACCCCTTGTTAAAATAACTGAAAAAACTAAAAATGAAGTTCAAAAAGCTTTAAAATTTGCAAATCTGCTTTAATGAATGAAAGCAAGAAAAAATACCGGCATAAAAATCATTTGTAATAATAGGAAAGCTAAATTTAATTATTTTTTTTTAGAATTAATGGAAGCTGGAATTGTTTTAAAAGGTTCCGAAGTTAAATCTTTAAGATATGGAAAAGCAAATATAGCCGACTCATACGCAATAGATAGCAAAGGGGAAATTTATTTGGTAAATTCCTATATTCCCGCTTACAAAGAATCTAGTTACAATAATCACAATCCTAGAGATATGAGAAAACTTTTATTAAATAAAAAAGAGATTAACAAAGTAATTGGTAAAATTAATAGAGAGGGTTTAACTATCGTTCCTACTAAAATATATTTTAAGAAAGGAAAAGCAAAAGTAGAGATCGCAATTTCGAAAGGCAAAAAGCTTTTTGACAAAAGAAGTGTTAAGAAAAAAAGAGATTGGGAAAGAGAACAGGCAAGAATTTTGAGCAAAAATAAATAATTATGATATTTATTGGAATTGGATCTAACCTCCCTTCAAAATATGGTAATAGATTTAAGAATATAGAATTGGCAATATCCTTTTTAGAAAAAAAAGGGGTTAAAGTTTTAAAAAAATCAAGTTTTTATGAGACTTTTTCACAGCCAAATATTAATGATCCAAAATTTATCAATGTAGTTATTAGTGTTGAAAGCAAACTTTTACCGCAAGATCTGATGTTACATTTAATTTCAATTGAGGAAAAACTTGGTAGAAAAAGAAAAAAAAAGAATGACCCACGAGTTTGTGATATGGACATTATTGATTTTAATGGAGTGGTAAAAAACTTGAAAAATGATAATTTTGAATTAATTTTACCACACAAAGGAATAATTGATAGAAATTTTGTGCTGTACCCACTAAAAGAAATTGCCTCAAATTGGCTACACCCAAAAACAAAAAAAAAAATCAATGATTTAATTAATAATCTCAAAGAAAGTAAAAATCAGATTACAAAATTGAATGAAAGTGATATAAGTAAATATGTTAAATAATGAAGAGTTAATAAAAAAAGTTAAGTCCTATAATAGATTTTTTGATCCAATTTCATTAACAAAAGCTTATAATTTTGCTTTAAATGCACACAAAAATCAAAAAAGGGACGCGGGAGAACCTTATATTATTCATCCAGTTGCTGTTGCAGATATATTGACTGAACTTAAGCTTGATAGCGCAACAATTACAACAGGTTTGTTACATGACACAATCGAAGATACTAAAGTTAATTACGAATCTGTTAAAAAAGAATTCGGCAAAGAAGTTGCAGATCTTGTTGAGGGCGTTACCAAAATATCAGCTTTAGAGGAACAAGCTATAGACAATTCGAAAGCAGAAAATTTAAGAAAACTTATTTTAGCAACATCTAAAGATATTCGTGTTTTATTAGTAAAATTAGCAGATAGACTTCACAATATGAGAACAATTGAAAGTGCAAAAGATGAAGCCAAAAGGATTAGAAAAGCAAAAGAAACAATGGAAATTTATGCCCCTTTAGCAGATAGAATGGGAATGAATACAATAAGAGATGAACTTGAAGACTTATCTTTTTCTATTTTAAATCGTGATGCTAGAAAATTAATTTTAGATAGATTATCGTTAATTAAAAATAAAAGAGAAGATTCTTTTAAACAAATTTCTAATGAACTTGGTGAACTTCTTAAATCTAATGAAATAATAACGGAAATTACTGGAAGAGAAAAAACTCCTTTCTCTATATGGAGAAAAATGCAATCTAAACGTATTTCCTTAGAACAACTAACAGATATTGTTGGTTTTAGAGTTATAGTAAATAATGTTGAAGATTGTTATAAAGCATTAGGAGTTTTTCATAGCAAGTATTCAGCTATTCCAGGAAAATTTAAAGATTACATCTCTACACCAAAGATAAATCAATATAAATCAATACACACTTCATTGATTGGGCCAATGAAAAAAAGAATAGAAATTCAAATACGAACAAGGCCAATGCATGAATTTGCAGAAAGAGGTATTGCTTCACACTGGAAATATAAATCATCTGAGAAATTTTCTGAGTTATCTTGGACAGAATATGATTGGTTAAGAGATTTAGTTGAGATTATGGAAAAAGGGGGTAGTCCAGAACATTATTTTGAATTTACAAAATTACAAATGTTCCAAGACAATGTATTTTGTTTTACACCCAAAGGAGCGGTAATTAAATTACCTAAAGACGCAACCTCAATAGATTTTGCTTACGCAGTACATACGAAAGTTGGCGATACAGCAATAAGTTGTGAAATTAACGGCAAACCATCTGCTTTACAATCAAAGCTTAATAATGGAGATATGGTTAAAATTATTACCTCAAAAAAAATTTCACCTTCACTACATTGGCTTTCTTCAAGCAAAACAGGTAAAGCTAGAGCCTCAATTAGAAAATATTGGCAGGGCAAATTACTAAAAAAAGAAGATGAATCAAAAGAATATACCTCCACTTTATCAATCGATTTGCCCCATAAACCCGGAATTCTTGGTAAAGTGAGCACTCTTATAGGATTAAACGAGGCAAATATAATAAATGTAGAACTTAAAAAGAAAGGAAAAGAATATCTTAAATTTTTATTTGATATTCAAATTAAAGATTTAAAAAACTTTACAAACTTGATAAGTCAATTAAAACAAGAAGACTTAAAATTTGAAGTAATTCGACACAAAAAGAAAAAGTATGCTTTCTTACAAAGATTCATTAAAAATTTTAAAAGAAACTAATGCCCTTTTAGAAGGACATTTTATTTTGTCCTCGGGCCTTCATAGCGATAAATACGTTCAATGTGCACAACTTTTAAGCAAACCAGAAAAAGCAAAAGAAATTTGTAATTCTTTAGCTGAAAAAATTAAAATAAGTTTCAAAAAAATAGACTTAATTTTATCACCTGCTATTGGTGGTATAGTCATAGGGTATGAAATTGGTAGAATTCTTAATCTAGATACAATTTTTGCTGAAAGAGTTAATCAAAGTTTTGTTTTAAGGAGAGGTTTTGAGATAAAAAAAAATCAAAAAATACTTATTGTGGAGGATGTTATAACCACAGGCAAATCAAGCTTGGAATGTTCAATGTTAGCAAAAAAAACTGGGGCAGATATTATTGGCTATGCTTGTTTAATAGATAGATCAAACGGCAAAAGTACTATAAAAGATAAAATCGTATCACAAATTGAAATCCAGATTCCAACATATAAAAAAAACGATTTACCTAAACACTTAATTGATAAAAAAGCTATTAAACCAGGAAGTAGAAATCTATAATGAGATCACCCAAATTAGGAGTGAATATAGATCATGTAGCTACAGTTAGAAATGCTAGAGGTGAAAAATATCCGAGCCCATTAAGAGCTGCTCTTCTAGCTGAAAAGTATGGAGCAAATTCTATTACAATACATTTGCGTGAAGACAGAAGACATATTAATGAGCTAGATCTAAAAGAAATAAAAAAAAAGATTAGAATTCCCCTAAATCTAGAAATTGCACCAACAAACGAAATGTTAAAAATTTCTTTAAGGCACAAACCAGATTACGTTTGTATAGTTCCAGAGAAGAGAACTGAAGTTACAACTGAAGGAGGTTTAAATTTGAAAAAGAAATTAATAATTATAAAAAAAATTATAAAAAAACTTAAAAAAAAAAATATCAGGACCAGCTTATTCATTGAACCCGATATTAACGACATACAAATAGCCAAAAAAATTAATACAGATTGTATAGAAATACACACTGGAAAAATATGTAATCTTTTCAACCAAAAAAAAAATATTAAAAATGAATTTAAAAAAATTAAAAAATCGGTTGATTTTGCTAATAAAATTGGAATTGAAGTACACGCAGGACATGGGATTACTTTTTCTTCGGCAAAAATTTTATCTAAAATAAGTGGCATTAAGGAATTTAATATTGGTCACTTTATAATTGGAGAATCAATCTTTATTGGTATAAAAGATTCTATTAAAAAGTTTAAAAGTATATTAAAAAAATGAATATTTTTGGAATAGGTACTGATATAGTTAACGTTAACAGAATAAGATCTATAATCAAAAAAAAAAATAATTCTTTTAAAAATAAAATTTATACTAAACTTGAAATCAAAGTTTGTGATAAAAGAAAGGATAATATTGAATGTTTTGCAAAAAGGTTTGCAGCTAAAGAAGCTCTTTTTAAAGCAATAGGTCTTAAAAATAAATTATATTTCAAAGATGTAGAGATTCGAAATAATTCATCAGGTACACCAAAATTTCAAATTAAAGGTAATTCTTTAAAAAATTTAAAAAAAATTTTTAAAAAGAAAAATTTTAAAATACATTTGTCATTGTCTGATGACAAACCATGGGCTGTAGCATCTGTAATTGTGTTTATTTATAAATAAATAATAATATGAAAAAATTTTTAGACAATCTGAAAACATTATTAATTGCTTTAATTATTGCAGTTTTAATAAGATCTTTTTTTTTTCAACCATTTTATATCCCATCGTCATCTATGGAACCAAATTTATTAGTTGGTGACAGGATATTTGTTTCAAAATATTCTTATGGATTTAGTAAACATTCATTCCCTTTTAGCCCTCCAATTATTAAAGGTAGAATTTTTAATAAAACACCTAAATATGGAGATTTAATAGTGTTTAAAACTCCATCCGACAATAGGACAGATTACATAAAAAGATTGATAGGTTTTCCTGGAGATGAGATTCAATTTATAGAGGGTAATCTATATATAAATCAAAAAAAAATTATAAAAACACAAAGTAAGAATAACCTAAAAATATTTTGTGGAAATACAGTATCAGAAGTTAATTTCTTTCAGGAAAGTTTGCTCGGAAAGAATTATGACATTGTTTATAATAAAGTAGGGAGCATGATTAATAGTGATGTATATAAAGTTCCCAAAAAACATTATTTTTTAATGGGTGACAATAGAGACTGTTCTAAGGATAGTAGATTTTTATCAAGCGTTGGTTATGTGCATGAAGATAATTTGGTAGGTAAAGCTCAAATAATATTTTTTTCAAATGATTCAAATATAGGCAGTGTATTTAAATTTTGGGGTTGGAATAAGTCAATGAGAACAGATAGATTTTTTAAAAAAATAAAATGAAACAAAACATTAAAAATATTGAAAAATTACTAAAAATAAATTTTAAAAATAAAAACCTATTAGACAGGAGCTTAATACATAAAAGTTTTGATAAAAATTATAATAATGAAAAGTTAGAATTTCTAGGAGATAGAGTAATTGGATTAGTTATATCTAAAAAGTTATTATCATTATATCCTGATGAAAAAGAAGGTATAATTGATAAAAAGTTTGCGACTCTAGTTAATAAAAAAACATGTGCTCAAATAGCAATTAAATTAAATTTAAAAAAATATATAAAAACTGGAAACTCCTATAAAAATTTAAAGTCAACAGATGAAAAAATTTTAAGTGACTCATGTGAAGCTGTTATTGGAGCAATATATTTAGACCAGGGTATATATATAGTGGAAAAGTTTATCCTTGGAATCTGGGACAATTTTATAAAAAAATCTAATATCACTCAGATTGACTCAAAAACACAACTACAAGAATATTCATTAAAAAAATATAAAAAATTACCCAGGTATTTAATCAGTAAAAGAGCTGGTCCAAACCATAATCCTGTTTTTAAAGCTTTGGTAAATATACCTCACTCAAAAAAATTTTCAGGATATGGAAAATCAAAAAAAATTGCTGAGCAAAATGCGGCCATGGAGTTAATAAAAAATCTTAATCTTAATTAACTATGAATTGGCAAGACGAAGGATTTATTATTTCTAAAAGAAAATTTAGAGAAAATGCTATTATACTTGAAGTCTTTACAAAAAATTTTGGCAAAGTTAGTGGAATAGTTTATGGAGGAACTTCTCGAAAAGTTAAAAACTATCTTCAAATAGCCAACAAAATATTTGTTATTTTTAATTCAAAATCAGAAAATAAATTAGGATACTTTAAAACCGAACTAATTGAACCAATATCTCCAAAATATTTTAATGATCAAAAAAAAACTATTTGTTTAAATTCTTTATCATCTATTTTAAAAATTTTATTACCTGAAAATGAAGTTCAAAAAAAAATTTATAACTCTTTAAATGCTTTTTTAAATAGATTTGATGAAGAAAACTGGCCCTTATACTATCTAAATTGGGAAATAGATTTGATTTACGATTTAGGTTTTGGTTTTAATTTTGATCCTAAGAAATATGAAAATATGAAAGACAAAAGTACTGTGACCATTAACGTTGACAATATAGACTATAAAATTCCCTCTTTTGTTATTTTTAAAAAATTTGATAATATAAACTTAGAAGACATATACAACGGTCTTAATTTCTCTCGTATTTTAATGGAAAATAAATTTTTTATACCAAATAATTTAAGGCTACCGTATTCCAGAAAACTTCTAGAGGAGAAAATACTATAATCCCTTTTTTATTCTATTTGCTATTTCTAAAGCAAAATAAGTAACAATAGCTGAAGCACCTGACCTCTTTAAAGACATAAGGGTCTCTATAATTATATTTTTGTTCGCATTTCCGTTTTTTACTGCATTACTTATCATCGAGTATTCACCAGATACTTGGTATGCAAAAACAGGAATTTTAAAGTTTTCTTTGATTGATTTTATAATATCTAAATATGGTAAACCAGGTTTAACCATAACAAAATCTGCCCCTTCTTTTATATCCAATGCCACTTCTCTTAAAGCCTCATTTGAGTTTTTGTAATCCATTTGATAGCTTTTTTTACTACCTTTTAATTTTTTTTTTGATCCTATAGCACTTCTAAAGGGGCCATAAAAATTTGAAGCATACTTAACCGCATAAGATAAAATCTGCACGTTTTTAAAATTATTTCTATCTAAGGCTTTTCTTATTACGCCAATCCTACCATCCATCATATCAGATGGAGCTATCACATCGCATCCTACCTGAGCTTGAATAATTGCTTGCTCTGATAATATTTGAATAGTTTCATCGTTTAAAACTTCTTTATTTCTAAATATTCCATCATGTCCATGATCTGTATAAGGATCTAGCGCTACATCTGCCATTACTCCAATCTTTGGATTAATTTTTTTTATTTTTTTTATAGTTCTACAAACTAGATTGTCTTCATTCAAAGCCTCACTACCAATTGCGTCCTTTTTGTTGTTTGATGTATTTGGAAAAATAGCAATTAAAGGAATTTTAAGCTTACTCGCCTTGTTTACGACATTAGGAATTTTGTCTATTGAGTATTTAAAAATATTTGGCATACCCTTAATAACTTCGATTTTATTTTTGCCCTCAGTAACAAAAATTGGAAGTATAAGATCATTAACTGTCAGGTTGTTTTCAGCCACCAAACGTCTACTCCAATCGTACTTGCGATTCCTTCTCAATCTTAAACTGGGGTATTTACCTAAAATCATCATTTTTTAAATCTATTAAACTTTATATAATGCGACAAATATAATATTATCTTAAAAACAAAAAGTGTATTAACTATTATTATGTCAAATACAACCATGTTTAATGATTTCTATCAAGTCCCTGGTGTAAAGTTTGACATAAAAAAACTTCGAACAGATCTTGAGAAAATTTTAAAAAAATCTAAATACCAAACACTAGGTATAACAAATTTTCATGCAATACCAATGAATAGAGTCCCAGGTGATAATAGTTCAATAGAGGGTCATAATGTCCGAGGTGTTTATTGGACAAAACCTGATGACACCGGAAAAGAAGTTATGAGAGACAAACCCATAGATGAATCTAAGTACACTGAATTAATAAGTGATTTTAAAAATACTTATTTTGAAGAAGTATATATAAAATTAAAATCAAAATTCAAACTAGGTAGAGTTAGAATTCTGTTAAAAGAACCAAGATCAACATTAAGTTGGCACAAAGATCCAGAACCAAGACTTCATATACCTATTATTACAAATCCTGGATGCAAGATGGTCATTGAAGACGTAGCCAAACATATGCCAGCAGATGGTAAAGTGTGGATAACAAATAACACTAGATATCATAATTTCTTTAATGGTGGAGAGCAAAACAGAATTCATATCGTTGCTTGTTTATTAGAGAATAGATTTAATTAATTTGAAGTTTCTATTTAAAAAAATATCCATTGCATCAGATCATGCTGGTTTTAAATTAAAAGAGAAAATAAAAAATAATTTAAAAAAAAAGAAAATCACAGTCCTAGATTTAGGCCCCGAAACTGATAAATCAGTCGACTACCCAGACTTTGCTAAAAAAGTTGCTAAAAGTGTAAAAACAAAAAAAAGCAACGTTGGTATATTAGTTTGCGGATCAGGTACTGGGATGGCAATGACAGCCAATAAATTCAAAAAAATAAGAGCTGCAGTTTGCTATAATAAGGCTTCTACTAGTTTGTCTAGAAAGCATAATAATGCTAATATACTAGCACTGGGATCAAGATTAACTAATAAAACTATTGCTTTTAAATTAGTTAATATTTTTCTTAGCACAAAATTCGAAGGTGGCAGACACCTTAGAAGAGTTAAAAAAGTATAAATAGGTTTTTTATTATGTCAAAAATAAAGAGTGATATAAATGGAAGTTACAATGATTATTTTGATAAAGATTTATCATTAAGAGATCCAGACTTATATAATTCAATTAAACTTGAACTTGAAAGACAACAACAGCATATAGAACTCATCGCATCAGAAAATATTGTTTCAAAAGCTGTTCTAGATGCGCAAGGATCAATTTTAACTAATAAGTATGCAGAAGGATATCCTGGAAAAAGATATTATGGTGGATGCGAATTTGTTGATAAAGCAGAAGAATTAGCTTTAGAAAGAGTTAAAAAATTATTTAATAGTAAATACGCGAATGTACAACCTCACTCAGGTGCTCAAGCAAATGGAGCTGTATATCTTGCGCTATTAAATCCTGGAGACACAATACTTGGTATGAGTTTAAATTCTGGCGGACATTTAACTCATGGAGCGAAAGTTTCTTTATCTGGAAAGTGGCTTAAGTCTTTTCATTACGAAGTTAATAAAGAAACAGGTCTAATTGACTATGATCAAATTAAAAAATTAGCATTAGAGCACAAACCAAAAATATTAATTGCTGGTGGAAGTGCATATTCCAGAATAATTGATTTTAAAAAATTTAGAGAAATTGCTGATAGTGTTAAAGCATATCTAATGGTAGACATGGCGCATTTTTCTGGTTTGGTTGCAGGAAGAGGTTATCCTAATCCAATCGAATATGCCGATGTTGTTACATCAACAACTCATAAAGTTTTAAGGGGTGGAAGGGGTGGAATTATTTTAACAAATAGAGAGGATCTAATTAAAAAATTTAACTCTGCAGTATTTCCAGGATACCAAGGTGGCCCTCTTATGCATGTAATAGCTGCAAAGGCGGCTGCATTTCATGAAGCTTTACAACCAAGCTTTAGAGAGTATATAAAATCCGTGCTTGCAAATGCTAAAATTTTATCAGAAACACTTAAAAACAATGGGTTCAAAATCTTTTCTGGGGGAACCGATACACATTTAATGCTAGTTGATTTGAGACCATTTAAAGTAACAGGCAAAGCTGCCGAGATTAGTTTGTGTAAAGCAAATATAACATGTAACAAAAACGGTATACCTTTTGATACTGAAAAAATGACTATAACATCAGGAATAAGACTTGGATCACAAGCTGCAACAACAAGAGGATTCGGATTAAATGAGTTTAAAAAAGTTGGAGATCTAATTACCAAAGTAATAAAGGGTTTAACTAATAATCCGAATGATAACAGCAAAACTGAGTCTGAAGTAAGAAAAGAAGTAATTGAACTTTGCTCTAAATTTCCTATATATAGTCATTTATTTAGAAATTAATTTATGCTTTGTCCATTTTGTAGAGAAAAAGATACCTCTGTTGTTGACTCCAGACCAACAGAAGATGGCACCGCGATCAGAAGAAGAAGATTTTGTACTTGTAGTGGTGGTCAAAGATTTACAACTTTTGAAAGAGTTCAGTTTAGAGAATTAACAGTTATAAAAAAAAATGGAAGAAGAGCGCAATTTGATAGAGAAAAATTAGCAAAATCTATTTTTACTGCGTTAAAAAAGAGACCAATAGACCCTGAAACCATAGACAAAGTTGTTTCTAGAATAACTAGAGAACTTGAGGAAATGGGGCAGTCTGAAATTCAATCAAGCGTAGTGGGAAAGAAAGTTATGGATGCTTTAAGAGAGCTAGATAAAATAGCTTATATTAGATTTGCTTCAGTATATACAAATTTCAGAGAGATCGGGGAATTTGGAGAATATATTGAGGAACTTGATGGCAAATCTAAAAAATAATTTTAATTCAAAAACTTCACTTTTTTTATCACTAGCATTCGAACAAGCTAAGATTAATTTAGGATCAACTAAAACTAATCCTTCAGTAGGTTGTATCATAGAAAAAGATGGTGCAGTAATTTCATCTGGGAGAACTTCGTTTAAAGGTAGACCTCACGCAGAATTTAATGCTTTGAATAAAAAAAAAAATTTCAAAAATGCGAATCTTTATGTGACATTAGAACCCTGTTCACACTATGGTGTTACTCCACCATGTACAAATATAATTATAAGAAAAGGTATTAAAAAAGTTTTTTATTCAGCAAATGATTGTGATGTAAGATCAAAAAAAAAATCAAAAAAAATTCTTAACAAGAAAAAAATTTATGTGAAACACTCTATTTTAAAGGAAAATGGTGCAAACTTTTATGAAAGTTATTATTTACAACACAGTAAAAATTTACCCTTAATAGATGCCAAAGTTGCTATTTCAAAAGATTATTTTACAATAAGTAAAAAAAAAAGATGGATTACCAATTCTCAATCTAGGAGACGTTCTCATCTACTTAGATCAATGTATAGTTGTATCATATCAACTTCGAAATCAATAAATGATGATAATTCATTATTAGATTGTAGAATTGATGGGTTGCAAAAAAAAAGCCCCGACCTAATCATTATAGATAGAGCCCTTAAATTAAAAAAAAGATTAAGATTATTTAAAACTATAAAAAAGAGAAAAGTTATACTTTTTACCATTTCAGATAAAAATAAAAAAATATCATATTTAAAAAAAAGGGGTGTTAAAGTCATAACAATGAAATCTTTAGTAAACAAAGATGATTTTACAAAATTATTTTTTATAATTAAAAAAATGGGATATCACAGAATTTTTGTTGAAACTGGACTAACTTTCCTTAATTTTTTGATCAAAAATAAATTTTTAAAAAGTATCTACATATTCAAATCATCTACTTATCTTAAAAAATTGGGTTTTAATCTCCCAAAATCTAATTTGTTAAAAAAAATTGCTTTAAAAAATCAAATAAGTGTTAATTTATTTGGTGATAAGCTTTATAAAGAAAATTTAAAATAATGTTTAATGGTATTGTTTATAATCAAGGGTTAATTAAAAGTATTAAAAAAAACCCCAAATATGTTCGTGGCAGTTTAGTTATTGAGGTTACTTCAGATATATCTTTTAACAAATCAGATATAGGTGAGTCAGTTTGTTGTGACGGTGTTTGTCTTACATTAATTCGGATCAAAAAAAATTCTTTTCTATTTTATTTATCCAAAGAAACACTTAATAGATCAAATTTTAAAAATTCTAAAATAGGAAAAAAGATAAATATTGAGAAATCCTTACACCATGGAAAAAAAATTTCTGGCCACTATATCCAAGGTCATGTAGATACAACATCGACAGTAAAAGATATAAAAATTATAGACAGATCATGGAATGTAAATTTTACATTAAAAAATAAGTACAAAAAATTTATTGTTGAGAAAGGCTCAATATCTATAAATGGTGTATCTTTAACTATTTCTAAAGTAGGACCCGCAAGTTTTCAAATTACAATTATACCCCACACACTTAAACTTACTAATTTAATTAATTTAAAAAGCGGCGATAAAGTAAATATAGAGTTTGATATGGTAGGAAAATATTTAAATAATATTTATAAATAAAATGAAAAAAAAAACATCACCAATTAATCAAATTATTCGAGATGCAAAAAAAGGAAAAATGTTTATTTTAGTTGATAATAAAGATAGAGAGAATGAAGGAGATTTAGTTGTGCCTGCCTCAAAAGCAAATCCAAAAAAAATTAACTTCATGGCTAAACATGGTCGTGGACTTATTTGTCTAGCTCTAACATCTCAGAAAGTAAAAAAATTAAATTTACCTTTAATGTCACTCATAAATAAATCGAGAACACAAACAGCCTTTACCGTATCAATAGAATCTAAAAAAGGTATATCTACAGGAATTTCTGCATATGATAGAGCAAAGACTATTAAAGTAGCAATTAAACCCTCATCTACTAAAAAAGATATTGTTTCACCAGGACACGTTTTTCCACTTGTTGCAAAGAATGGTGGTGTTCTTGAAAGAGCAGGTCATACTGAAGCATCAATTGATATTTCTAAATTAGCCAAATTAAATCCTAGTGCAGTTATTTGCGAAGTCATGAATGAAGATGGTACTATGGCAAGATACAATGATTTGATCCCTTTTGCAAAAAAACATAGATTAAAAATTGCTAAAATAGAAGATTTAATTTCATACAGATTAAAAAATGAAAAACATATTAAATGTATTTCAAATAAAAAAATTAAGATTAAAAAATTTGGAAACTTTGATTTAAAAACTTTTAAAAATAAACTTGATGGATCTGAGCATTATGCATTGACAAAAGGAAAACTTTTTGCCGACAAAGCTTCAAGAGTGAGAGTTATATCCACAAATATTATAAATAGTTTTTTTAATTTTAATAAAAACATATTTAAAAATTCTTTAAAGCATCTTAATAAATTTAATAATTTTGCATTAATACTTGTTAAAGGTTCGTATCCAAATTCTATATCATCAGGAAATAACAATATATTGAGATATTATGGTGTTGGTGCCCAAATAATTAAAGAGCTTAAAATTAAAAAAATGATATTAGTTTCAAGATCAAAAAAACGTATTATTGCATTAAAAGGATATGGAATAAAGATTGTTAAACAGGAGATTATTAAATGAAAAAAAAAATTTGTATTGTTATCTCAACCTATAATAAGGATGTTACAAATAAATTATACAAAAGTGCTTCAAAAGAATTAAATAAATCTGGTATTAGAAAATTTGACACTATTAAGGTTTCCGGATCGTTTGAAATACCAGTGACTATCGCAAGACTGGCTAAAAAATATGATGCATTTGTTGCACTGGGATGTATAATTAAAGGCCAAACTGCTAATTTCGATTTAATATCCAATGCAATAACGATTGGAATTATTCAACTATCAATTATAAATAAAAAACCAATTGGAAACTCTATTTTAACCACATTTAATAAAACCCAGGCATTGAAAAGATTTGATAGAGGTAAAGAGGCTGTAAAAGCGGTTTTGGATGTTCTTAAAGTTAAGTAATGAAACAAGAAAATTCAAATAAAAATCCCAGAGTAATTATTATTCAAAAATTATATGGATATTTTTTAAATAAAGATACGAATATTGTCTACCCAAAACATAGGTATAAAAAGTTTATTAAAGATACAGTATCAGGAACCATTGAAAGAGAGGAACTTATATCTGAAAATTTAAATAAAATATTAAAAGAAGATTTTAAACCTTCAAGAACTGATCTAATTTTAAAACTCATGATATTTTCAGCTACATTTGAGCTCATGTTTGATCACAAAACACCTGTCAAAGTTGTTGTAAGTGAGTATGTAAAAATATCAGACTTTTTTTTAGAGACAGCTCATAAGGGCTATCTTAATGCTATTTTAGACAAGGTTTCAAAAAGTATTAGAAAAAATGATGAATAAGTTCTTGCCTTTTATCTTTTTTTTTGGCAATTTCCAATTTTTTAATTGATCAAAACCGGAGATTTATCATTGGAAAGTTTATATTTAATTATACTTGTTGGTGCCCTTGCTGTTTTGTATAGCTATTTTTTAAGCAAGCAAATAATGTCATCCAGCCCAGGAAACAATAAAATGCAAGAAATTGCATCAGCTATTCAAATAGGTGCCAAAGCATATTTAAACAGACAATATAAAACAATCGCAATTGTCGGTCTAATTGTTTTGATAATAATTAGTTATTTTTTTAGTTTACTTGTTGGTCTTGGTTATTTTATAGGAGCTTTGTTATCCGGTGTTGCTGGTTATATTGGAATGTTAATCTCTGTCGAAGCTAATGTGAGAACAGCTGAAGCCTCAAGAACTAGTTTGCAAAACGGGTTGACCATAGCTTTTAAATCAGGTGCTATAACAGGATTGTTAGTAGCAGGTTTAGCCTTATTAGCTATTTCAATTTATTATTGGATGTTATTGTCTTTTAATATTGAAAGTCGAGAACTTATCAATGCTTTGATAGCTCTAGGTTTTGGCGCATCTTTAATATCTATTTTTGCAAGATTAGGTGGTGGAATTTTTACTAAAGGAGCTGATGTTGGAGCAGACTTAGTTGGAAAAGTAGAAGCTGGTATACCCGAAGACGATCCAAGAAATCCAGCAGTTATAGCTGATAATGTGGGCGATAACGTTGGAGACTGCGCAGGAATGGCAGCTGATTTATTCGAAACTTATGCAGTTACAATAGTTGCAACCATGGTTCTTGCTTCAATTTTTTTCCAAAATAATTTAGGTATGATGATATATCCTTTAGCAATAGGCGGTGGTTGTATAATTGCATCGATAGTAGGTACCTTTTTCGTAAGATTGGGAAAAAGCAAAAATATCATGGGTGCATTATATAAAGGGTTTATAGTAACAGCTATTATTTCTTTAATACTTCTTTATCCTATTACTTCAAATATTATTGGTTTAGAAAATATATTTTCTGTCGGAGAAAAAAATTTTACTGGATTGGATTTATATTATTGTGGAGTAGTTGGATTGGCCGTTACAGGATTAATCATATGGGTAACAGAATATTATACTGGAACAAATTATAGACCTGTTAGGAGTGTTGCAAAATCTTCGACCACAGGACATGGTACTAATGTAATACAGGGTTTGGCAGTTTCTATGGAGGCTACCGCACTTCCGGCTTTAATTATTGTAGCTGGTATAATTATTACCAATGAGTTAGCTGGATTATTTGGTATAGCAATCGCTGTTACGGCGATGTTAGCTTTAACTGGAATGGTTGTTGCATTAGATGCATATGGACCTGTAACCGATAATGCTGGTGGAATAGCTGAAATGTCCAAATTACCAAAAAATGTTAGAAAAACAACCGATGCTCTTGATGCCGTAGGCAATACAACTAAAGCTGTTACAAAAGGTTATGCAATTGGTTCTGCAGGTTTAGGTGCTCTAGTTTTATTTGCAGCATATACAGAAGATATAAAATTCTTTTCTAATGTTCCCGGTTCTTCACTTGAAGGAGTTAATGTTAGTTTTGATTTATCAAATCCTTTTGTCGTTATTGGTTTATTAGTTGGAGGTATGTTGCCTTATCTATTTGCATCAATGGGTATGCAAGCTGTTGGAAGAGCTGGTGGAGCAGTTGTTATCGAGGTAAGAAGACAGTTTAAAAAAATACCGGGAATAATGAAAGGAAAACGTAAGCCTGATTATGGTCGTTTAGTTGATTTGTTAACAAAAGCTGCAATAAAGGAAATGATTATACCCTCTTTATTGCCTGTTCTCTCCCCAATTGTTTTATACCTAATAATTTATTTTATTGGTGGAATGGAAGCCGCACTATCATCAGTTGGAGCAATGTTGCTTGGAGTTATTGTTACAGGATTATTTGTGGCAATTTCTATGACAGCGGGAGGTGGTGCTTGGGATAATGCTAAGAAATTCATTGAGGACGGTAACTATGGAGGAAAAGGATCAGAGTCGCATAAAGCGGCTGTAACTGGAGACACAGTTGGAGATCCATACAAAGACACAGCAGGTCCAGCAGTTAACCCCATGATTAAAATTACAAATATTGTGGCTCTTTTACTTTTAGCTGTTATAGCTCACTAGCTTATCTTTTTCCGGAATACATCTTTTCTCTTATACTAGATAAAAAAGACTCTAAAAAGCTACCTCGGGAAATTTCATTAACAGTCACTGCTTCAACAAACTTATATTCATTCATGTCATTTTTATTGTATAAAATTTTTTCCTCTAAAACTCCAAAATTATTGAATTTAACAATAAGAACATTATTATTTAACAAAACATTTCTTCCAAGTTTGATCATTTTTCCCTTTGTTCTTGTTCTTTCTATATATAACCATGTATTTTTATCCTTTATCGATCTCGTGTGTGGTTGGCCAAGTATTCTTATTACATCATTAGTATTTGTGGTATTTACAACTAAAAGCTTATCTCTATTCTCTAAGTAGAAGATCCCGTGACTTTTAATCACTTTATTTTTTTGACAATTTGTTAAAAAAAAAGATAAAAATAAGGTTAATATAAAGAATAAATGTTTGCTTCTTACAAAAAACATAATGATAAACTCTATAACAATTTAGTTAAATTATCACGAAATAAGTTTTTTTATCAAGAGGCTTCTCTAGAAGACAAAACAGAAACCAGGATATTCCTAATTTTTTTTCATTTTGCTCTTATATTGAGATCTTCTAAAAGAGAAAATAAAGATAAAGTTGCCCAGGATATATTTGACAATATATTTCAAAACATTGAATATAATTTTAGAGAGCTTGGAGACGGTGATGTAGCTGTAAATAAAAAAATGAAAAATTTAACAAGAATATTTTATGATATTCTTCTCAGTTTTGATAAAAGTGAGTCTATATTGTTAGATAATAATTATGCATTATTAAAAAAATATTTTTTCAATATTAAAAAAAAGAATACAGATAATATTGCAAAATTAAGCAATTATTTTACCAAATTTAAGAATTTTTGTTTTGATTTAGATGTTAAAAACATGCTAAATGGTTCTTTTAACTTTATATATAAATGAATTATGGCCGTACCAAAAAGAAAAACATCTGTATCGAGAAGAAATAAAAGAAGGTCTCATCACAAAATAGTAGGCTCAAATATTGTTGAAGACAAAAAAACTGGAGAATACAGATTATCCCATCACATAGATTTAAAAACCGGAACTTACAACGGAAAAAAAATTCTGGATAAGTAATTTTATTTCAACTTAAAGTTACAAATGAACAGCTCAAATAAAAAAATAAAAATTTCAATTGATTTAATGGGCGGAGATAACTCTCCAAATAAAACCCTAGAAGGTATCGATCTTTTTGTAAAAAGATACAAACATGCAAATGACTATTTTTTTTATTTATTTGGTGATGAACAGGTTGTTATGCCAAAAATTAAAAATCTAAAGAATTTAAAATCTAATTATGAGTTAATTGATACAAAAATTGTTGTTTCAAATGAACTATCACCAATTGCAGCATTAAAAAAAGGCAAGGGTTCAAGTATGTGGGAAAGTATTCAATCACAAAATTTAAAAGATTCTGATGTAACACTGTCAGCTGGTAATACCGGCGTATTTCTTGTTATGTCAAGAATGATTTTAAAAATGCTAGATGGAATTGATAGACCAGCATTAGCTGGTTTATGGCCTAGAGACAATGGTATGAATTTAGTCTTAGATCTTGGTGCAAATGTTGAGTGTAGTGAAAAAAATTTAATTGATTTCTCTGAAATGGGATCTGCTCTTCATCGTTCTTTGTTTCCTGATGAAGAAGTAAAAGTTTCTTTATTAAATATAGGATCTGAGGAATTAAAGGGAACGGAGATTCTTAAAAACGCACATTCAAAACTGAAAATTTTAGAGACAATGGGCGATTTTAAATTTGTTGGTTATATAGAAGGAAATCAAATAACAACTGACACTTCTAACGTTATAGTCACAGATGGTTTTACCGGTAATATTGCATTAAAGACAGCTGAGGGTGTAGCAAATTTTCTTACAAAAAATCTTAAAAAATACCTTTCTGAAAATATATTTTCTAAAATATCGATTGTATTTTCATATTTTTCTTTAAAAAAGTTTAGAAATAAACTTGATCCAAGAAAATATAATGGAGCCATCTTTTTAGGTCTAAAAGGACCAGTGGTCAAAAGTCATGGAGCAACAGACGCTCTTGGCTTTTCATATTCAGTTGAACTTTGTTATAAAATTGCAAAAGGAAATTTAAGTGAAAAAATTAAGAAAAATTTAGAACATGTTAAAAATTTAGATGAAAAGAAACAATATAACTAGAAAAGATTTAAAAAATAAAATACGCTTTAATCTAGGAATACCAAATTCACTATCTGAAAAAATATTAAATTCTTTTTTTGATGTTATTATTGAAGGTCTAATTAGAGACGGCGAAGTAAAAATTACAAATTTTGGAAAATTTAAGATATTACAAAAGAAAGGAAGAATTGGAAGAAATCCAAAGACAAAACAAGAATTTTCTATTAGCCCAAGAAAAGTAGTTACTTTTTATCCATCTATTTTAATAAAAAGAAAAATTAATGAAAAAGAAGAGCAAATTAGCTTATAAAACAATAAGTGAAGCGGCAATTGAAATTGGATTAATAAATAAAAAAAATCATAAGCCAAATACCCATACCTTAAGATTTTGGGAAAAAAATTTCAAACAAATCAAGCCCAAAATACTTTATGGCAATAGAAGATATTATTCTCAAAAAGATATCAATATTTTAAAATTAATTTATAATTTATTAAAAAAACAAGGAATGACTATTAATGGTGCAAAAAAAGCTTTAAATAGTGGCTCAATAAAACTTGACCAAAACATAGTGTCAGATATAAAAGGAGAAAATTTAAAACAAGAAGTTAGGGATAAAGTTAATAAAATAAAAGATATTCTTGAAAAAATTAGAAAGATAAATTAATGGCAAAAAAAAGTTCTGTTAAAGTCAGATTAGTCCCAGAAAAAAAACCTGATAGTCCTTTTTTCTACTATGTAAAAAAACCTACCAAAGGTGAAAAAGCAAAAGTTAAATTGAAATTAAAAAAATACAACCCACAAACCAGAAAGCATGAAGTATTCGTGGAAAAAAAACTACCACCACACAGCAAGTAAATTATTTCTTTTTAAACTTTCTATATTCGAAATCTATATAAGCCTTAATCATACCGTTCCAAATTAATTGAGTAAGCCTTGTATCTATATTTTTATTAATAGATTTTTTCTTGATATTTTTTAATATTACTTTAATTCTTTTTCTGTCTACTATTTGGTTTTTTGATGATTTGTTTTTAAGTATTTTACCCACTAGCATTGTTCTTTTCTTAATTAGAATTAAAAGCTTATTATCTATTAAATCTAATTTTCTTCTTGTTTTTATTATATTTCTTTTTTTTGACAGCGACATAAATGTTATTAAAATATTAATTAAATATTATATAACAATTTGATGCAAATCTTATTACGAAAACAGTACAGCAGGTTTATTAATTATTGGCTAATTACCTTGTTATCTTTAATTAGTATAATTATCATAGTAGGTGGATTAACAAGGCTAACCGACTCAGGGCTTTCCATTACTACATGGGACGTTGTCAAAGGAATATTGCCCCCATTAAATAACGAAGAATGGATTGATGCATTTAATTTATATAAAGAAATTCCTCAATATTATCTTCTGAATTTGGACATGAGGATGGAGGAGTTTAAAGTTATTTATTATTGGGAATATATTCACAGAATTTTAGGAAGATTACTAGGATTATTATTTTTAATACCGTTTTTATACATTTACTCAAAAAAAATATTTGTAAAAAAATATAACCAAAACTTTTTCATGTTATTTTTATTAATTCTTCTTCAAGGAACGGTAGGATGGTATATGGTTAAAAGTGGTTTAATTGAAAACACTACTGTTAGCCACTACAGACTGGCAATACATCTAAATCTTGCACTAATTTTATTTTCAGCAATTTTTTGGTATTTTTTAAATATTAATAAACAAAAAAATAAAATATTTTTTAATTTTAAAAATATAAATGTTTTTCCTAAAATATTCATATTTTTAATCTTTTTACAAATAACTTTTGGCGCATTTACTTCAGGTTTAGATGCTGGTAAAATCTATCAAACCTGGCCGTTAATGAATAATTATTTTTTTCCGGATGATTTAACTTCTAATAGTTTTATTTTAACTCAAATCTTCAATGAACCATCTTTTGTTCAATTTATTCACAGAAAACTTGCCTACATAATATTTATATACGTTTTAATAATGTCTTTTTTTATTTTTTACAAAAAGAAAAAAGAAATGTACATTTCAACATATTTTCTGTTATTAACTATATTTGTTCAATTAATTCTTGGAGTTTTAACCTTATTGAGTGGAGCTTATATATGGATTGCATCTTTACACCAAATTTCAACAATTCTTTTAATAATTTCCTCTATTTATTTTTATTATAATTCTTCAGAAACGTAGTTTTTATTGACATAGTAAATAATAACTAGTAATTATCCCCAGACTTATATGACACCGTTTATTAAAAAAAAAGACATTAAGAATGATTGGTACATTGTAAATGCCGAAAATCTTGTTGTTGGTAGGCTAGCTTCTTATATATCAATGGTTTTAAGAGGTAAGACAAAGGCAAAGTTTAACCCAAATCAAGATAATGGTGATTTTGTAATTGTAACGAATGTAGATAAATTAAAATTCAGCGGCAAGAAATTTTCAAATAAAAAGTATTATAAGCACACAGGATATCCAGGCGGTATTAAAGATATAACGCCATATCAATTACAAAAAAAAAATAAATCACAAGAAGTTTTAAAATATGCTGTCAAAAGAATGCTTCCGGGTGGACCTTTAGCAAAAAAACAACTTAGTAAACTAAAAATGTACTATGGAGATAAACATCCACACGAATCACAAAACCCAATAGAAATAAACTTTTCAAATTTAAATAGAAAGAATAAAATTTAATTTTTATGGAACAGACCAATATTCAGTCTCAAGGAAATAAACCAAGTGATAAATTCAATATAGATTTTAAAGATAGCCAGTCAGCCACAGGTAGAAGAAAGAGATCAATAGCTAGAGTATGGGTAAAAAAAGGTTCTGGAAAAATTTATGTTAATGGGAAAGAAATGGTTAAATATTTTAAAAGACCTGCACATCAATTAATTGTTACAAGACCGTTAGACGAAATAAACGGTACCACTGAATACGATGTAAAATGCAGAGTTAAAGGTGGCGGACTGACTGGTCAGGCAGGAGCTATTATACATGGAATTTCAAGAGCACTTGTGAGTATCGACTCATCATTAAAAAAAACACTTAAGAAGAGTAAATTAACTACGAGAGACCCAAGAAAAGTTGAGCGAAAAAAATATGGTCGTAGAAAAGCTCGTAGAAGTTTTCAATTTTCTAAAAGATAAATCATATATTTTTATTAACTTTAAAAGTGATATAAGGAAATTATGTCAGCAATAAAAAAAATTAATGTTGTCGTAGCTGGTGCAACTGGTTATGTCGGACTCGATCTAGTAAATATTTTATCTAGGCACCCAGATGTAATAATAAAACATTTGTGCGCCCAAAAAAATATCGGTAAAAAAATACAATTCTTTGACAAGAGAATAAAAAAAAAATTACCAAAAATATCTAAAATAAATAAAATTGATTGGAAAAATATCGATGTACTCTTTACATCATTACCAACTGGTGGGGCACAAAAGTTAATAAAAAAACTAATTAAATTTGACAATTTAAGATTTATAGATCTATCCGCAGATTTTAGAATAAGTGAAAATAAGGTTTTTAGAAAATTTTATGGATTTGAACATAAAGCTAAAAGTTTATTAAAAAAATCAATTTATTCTATCTCAGAATTTGCAAAAAAAGATTTAAAAAATAAAAAAATAATTTCATGTGCTGGCTGTTACCCAACCTCAATACAAATGGCACTTATACCACTACTTAAAAAAAAACTTATTAGAAAGAAAAATATAATAATTGATTCCAAATCAGGATATTCTGGTGCTGGAAAGAATTTGAAAGAAAAATTTAAACATAAAAATTTATATTCTGCAATTCATCCATATTCTATATCAAAGCACAGACATCTGGGCGAGATTGATCAAGAACTTTTTAAAGCCTCTAATTCAAAAGTAAATTACGTATTTACACCACACCTTATACCTACATTTAGAGGATTATTATCTTCAATATATTTAGAAGTTAACAAAAAGGTATCTGTAAAAAAAATTTATAATGAATTGATCAGGTTTCATAAAAAAAATTATTTTGTTAAAGTTGTCAAAATGAACAAAAATATTGGCACTGAAAATGTAATTAATAGTAATTTTTGTGAAATTTCAGTTTGCAAGCTTAAACATAATAAGATTTTAATCTTATCAGCAATAGATAATTTAATAAAAGGAGCTGGTGGTCAAGCGGTTCAAAATATGAATTTAATTTTTGGTTTCAAAGAAAAATCAGGTTTAAAATGATTAGATTTTTTATTTTTTTAATTATATTTTTAGCAGGTTGCTCAAATAGTAATAAAGTTTACATTTGTGGTGATCACCCATGTAAAAATAAAAAAGAAATTGAAGATTATTTTAAAAACAATATATCAATGGAGGTATATGTTATTCAAAGTGACAAAGAGATAAAAAAAAATCAAGATTTAGTTAAGCTCAATCTTGATAAAGATAATAAAAAAATTGATAATAAAAAAAAAAAATTGATATTTTTAGACAATAAAAAGGTAAATATTGAAGAAAAAAGAAAAAAAGGAAAACCGAAAAAAATTAATCTTCAGGTTAGAACGGATATTGAAAATCAAGCAGAAAAAAAAGTTATGATAAATAAATCAAAAATAAAAAAGAAAAAATTTGAATACAAAACTACGAAATCAAAAAAAATTGTACACATGTGTAAAAAAGTTGAGGAATGTGATATCGATATTATATCCAAAAAAATTAGTGATTTAGGAAATGAAGAATCATTCCCTGATGTAAATTTTAGGTAGTAATGAAAAAACTTAAATATAATATTGCCATTGTAGGTTTAGGAAATATCGGAATAAATCTGTATAAGCATCTATTAAAAAATAAAAAAAATATAAAGAAAAAAACTAATTCTGAATTAATTATTAAGTATGTATCAGCAAAAAATAAATTTAAAAATAGAAATATTAAAATACCCAAAAATAGATGGCTTAAAAACTATCTTGAGGCTTCTAAAAAAAAAGATATTGATATTGTTATTGAACTTATAGGTGGTTCCGATGGAGCTGCAAAAAAATTAGTTTTTAACTCTCTTAAAAATAAAAAACATGTTGTTACAGCAAACAAATCTTTAATTTCAAAATATGGTAATGAATTATCCAAATTAGCTGAAAAAAACAAAATTAATCTTGAGTTTGAAGCTGCTGTGGCGGGTGGTGTTCCCATTATAAGGTCCATTAAAGAAGGATTGATAACAAATAACATTAATAAAATTTACGGAATTTTAAACGGCACTTCAAATTATATCCTTTCTAAAATGTCAGATTCAAAAATGAATTTTAAAGATGTATTAGATAGGGCTAAAAAATTTGGATATGCTGAGAGTAATCCTAAATCAGATTTGAATGGTGAAGATGCAAAATCTAAAATACAAATATTATCATCTTTAGCATTTAATTCGTTTATTAATAAATCAAAAATAATGGTAAATGGTATTGAAGATGTTGATCAAGTGGATATTAGCAATGCGAAAGTCTTAGGTTATAAAATTAAACATTTAGCAATAGCTGAAATTAAAAATAATAAATTAATACAGAGTGTATACCCATGCCTTATTAATAAAGATTCATATATTGCTAATATAAATGGTGTTTTAAATGCAGTTATAATCGAAGGAAATCCAATTGGTAAATTTACTATACAGGGAGAAGGGGCGGGACCAGGACCAACAACGTCTGCTTTAGTTTCTGATATTTGTTCAATATTAAGAGGCAATATAAAATTACCATTCTCTATACCCAATAGTAATAGAAAAAATATTAGATCTGAAGATCTGTCAAACGAATATTTTTCCTCATACATTAGACTTGATGTTGTTGATAAAACTGGTGTTTTATCTTCTATAACTAAGATTCTATCTAAAAACAAAGTTTCAGTTAAAAGATTAATTCAAAATCCTTTTAAAAGTAAAAAATATTCCTCAATTATTATAATATCGCATAAGGCAAAAAATTTAAATTTGGTAAGGTCAATTTCAGAACTTTCAAATAAAAAATTTATAATTAATAAACCAAAATTTTTTAGGATAGAAGAAATTTGAACGAAATAAATTCAAAACTTGTTAATCAGTTTTTAAAAGTTAGTGAAAGAGCAGCTTTCGGGGCATCTAAGTTTAGAGGAAAAGAAGATAAAATAGCTGCTGATCAAGCGGCTGTTGACGAGATGAGATCAGCTATTAACAAGATGGAAATAAGAGGTCAGATTGTTATTGGCGAAGGTGAAATGGATGAAGCTCCAATGTTATATATTGGTGAAAAAGTTGGCAAAGGCATCGGCGAAGAGCTAGACATAGCAGTTGATCCTCTGGAGGGGACAAATTTTACAGCAAAAAACTTGCCAAATGCAATCTCGGTTTTGTCTATTTCAAAAAAAGGAGGTTTATTATCAGCTCCTGATACTTATATGGAAAAAATAGCAGTTGGTAAAAATCTACCTAAAAATATTATTGATTTAGATAATTCCGTTGAAAAAAATATTAAATTACTTGCAGAAGCTAAAAATACGAGCCCTGAAAAAATTACAGCCTGTATTTTGAAAAGGCCTAGACATGAGAAGATAATAAATTCATTAATTCAAATGAATGTTAAAATAAAATTTATATCAGATGGAGATGTAACCGGTGTTATTTCAGTTGTTGATCCTAATTCTCCCGTCGATATTTACTTAGGATTAGGCGGTGGACCGGAAGGTGTATTAGCAGCTTCAGCCTTAGATTGTCTAGGTGGACAAATGCAAACTAGATTAGTTTTAAATGATGAAGGAGAGGTTAATAGAGCTAAAAAATTAGGAATTATCAATCCTAAAAAAAAATACAATATTGGTGACATGATCAAAGGTGATGTTATTTTCTGCGCAACAGGTGTTACAGATGGTGATATGCTCAAGGGTATCAATGATATGGGAGATACATTTGAAGCATCCTCTTTTATTCTTCACAAGAGTCAAAAGTTAGCCAAAAAGGTAACTAACATATTAAAAAAATGATCGACACCTCAGTTTCTGGAAAGAATTGGATATCTAAAAAATATAGTTTAGAAAAACTAAATTTTCTAAAAGATAATTTTAATTTAAGTGAAATTTTATCAAAACTTATAGCAATAAGAAATATTAAGATTGAAGATGTAAATTTGTTTTTGAATCCAAAAATAAAAAACCTTCTACCAAATCCGTTTACATTAAAAGATATGGATAAAGCTGTGAGTCGGACTATTGAGGCAATAAAAAAAAATGAAACAATAGGAATATTTGGCGACTATGATGTTGATGGCGCAACATCTACAGCAGTTTTAGGAAATTATTTTAACGAGATTAATCAGAAAAGAGAAATATATATACCCGATAGAAAAACAGAAGGTTATGGTCCTAATAAAAAGGGATTTGAGACATTGATTTCTAAAGGATCTAATTTAATTTTTACAGTTGATTGTGGGACATTATCTTTTGATATAATTGATTCATCTCAAAAGGAAAACACAGATATTCTTGTTCTAGATCATCATCAATCAGAAACAAGATTACCAAAAGCATTATCAGTAGTAAATCCTAATAGATTTGATGACGAATCAAAATTAAATTATCTTTGTGCTGCTGGCGTTTGTTTTATGTTTTTAGTGGCTTTAAATAAAAAACTTAGAGAATTAAATTGGTTTAAAGAAAATAATAAAAAAGAACCAAATTTAATAAACTATTTAGACTTGGTTTCACTTGGAACTGTATGTGATGTAGTTCCTTTAATTGGTTTAAACAGAGCAATAGTTAGCCAAGGCTTAGAAGTTATGAAAAAAAAATCTAATTTAGGACTTAAAACTTTAAAAAATATCTGTGGCATCGATAGAAGCATAACTGTTTATGATTTGGGATATAAGTTGGGCCCACGCATAAATGCAGGAGGAAGAGTTGGAAAATCTTCACATGGTGCCAACTTATTTTTAAGTAAAGACTCGAAAGAAATTTTTAAAATAGCTTCCGAACTTGAAATTTTTAATAAGGAAAGAAAACAAATAGAAAGCGAAATGTTAAATAAAATTGAAAATAATATAATATTTGATCATAGTGAACCTGTAATAATTTTGTCTGGTCACAATTGGCATGGTGGTATAATTGGAATTATCGCATCAAGACTTAAGGAAAAATATAACAAACCAGTAATCGTAATTTCTGTCGAAAATGGTTTGGGTAGAGCGTCTGCAAGATCTATCTTAGGTTTTGATATTGGAAGCACAATAATAAATGCTGTACAAAGTAAAATACTAAAAAAGGGTGGTGGCCATAAAATGGCAGGTGGTTTTACTATTGAAGAAAATAAAATTGAAGAATTTAAGGTTTTTTTAAAAAAAAAATATAATAAAAATCAAAAAAATATTGTTAAAACAAATAATTTATTTTTTGATGCAAAAATTTCACCATCGGCCATTAATGAAGTTTTTTTTAATGAAATTGACTCTTTATCACCTTTTGGTTCAGGAAATCCAGAACCAAGATTTGTAATAGAGAATCTTAAATTATTAAAATCATCAGTAGTTGGGGAAAGGCATATTCGTTCTTTATTCTCAGGTACTGATGGCTCTGTAATAAAAGGTGTGACCTTTAATGCCGTTAAAACTGATCTTGAGAGCTATTTATTAACTAAAAATTCGAAAAAAATTAATATTTTTGGAAAACTAAGTCTTAATGAATGGAAAGGTGAAAAAAATGTAGAGTTTATTATCGATGATATTTCTGTTAATAAGACAGTCAATAATTTGGTCCCATCGTCTAACGGTTAGGACAGATGGTTTTCAATCATCTAATCGGGGTTCGATTCCCCGTGGGACCGCCACTTAGTATTATGTTAAAAATTGGAATAATAGAAAAAATTGACCAGTCAGGCATCGCTCTTTTAGATAAACATCCAAATTTTGAGTATAAAATTATCGAAGATGTTTCAAAAAAAAATCTTATTAGAGAATTACCAAATTTTGACGGGGTAACTTTGAGAGTAGTGAAATTAAATTCTGAAATATTGACAAACTGCAAAAAACTTAAAGTCATTTCTCGCCACGGCGTGGGTTATGACAATGTTGATTTAACATATTTAAAAAAAAATAATATAAGTTTATTAATAACAGCAACTGCAAACGCTGTTGCTGTCGCGGAACATGTAATGTACATGATACATTCCCTTCTAAAAGGAATAGTTTCATATGATACCTCCGTTAGAACAGGTAATTTTAAAAAGGATATTTCAAAAATTGAAACCTTTGAACTCTTAAATAAAGAAATTTTAATTGTAGGCTTTGGCCGTATTGGAAAAAGTTTAATTAAAAGATGCCTTGGTTACGATATGAAAATTTATGTCTATGATCCTTATGTAGACAAAGAAACAATCGAAAGTTTTGGTGGTCGTAAAGCAGATAATTTAAATAAAGCTGTCACTACTTCAGATATTGTTTCAATTCATATGCCTCTTACTTCTGAAACAAAAAATCTTTTCAACCTGGATATAATGAAGACCATGAAAAAAAATGCAATCATCATTAATACAGCTAGAGGAGGAATCATAAACGAAAAAGATCTTGATCAGGCACTTAAAAATAAAATTATATTCGGAGCCGGCTTAGATGTTTTTGAGAGAGAACCTCCAGATCAAAACAATCCTTTATTAAAAAACAAAAGGGCATTGTTAAGCCCACATTCTGCAACCTTTACCAACGAGTGTAAATCTAGAATGGGAATTGAAACAGTTCAAAATATCATTGATTTTTTTGAAAATAAAATTAAAAAATCTATGGTAATTAAATTATGATAAACATAATTAGAAGATTTAAAAATTTTGGATTATTAGAAGCTTTAGTAATTTTTTCGGCCACCTATGTTATTTCAATGCTTCTTTGGACCGCCTCGACAAGATCAGCTGTTCAAGAAAAGGCTAATACTGTAAAGTCAAATCATAAAATAATTGTAGATTTTATTAATACAGAAATTAATAAATGTGACAAAGGTGAAGATAATTCAAAAACAAAGTGGGGAGATCCTTGTAAGGGTGAGTGGTTATCTGAAAAAGTTATTATATATATAAATAAAAATATGAAAATTTCCAATCCCTACTCATCACAAAAAGAAATTATAAAATCAGCCCAAGATCCAAGACTCCAAGCCGAGGGAAAGGCTGGTCAATCGACAGAAATGGGAATAATTTTTTTAAGTTCTAAAAATTTTAGCTCTGAACCTGGCTCCGAATGGATTATAGGCACCTGTATTAAATCACCTTGTGTTGCCGCTGGTAATAACGAACTTACGTCTGTTTATAGATAACTTATAGAATTTCAAAACCAGAGTCTTTTGCAGTTTTACTTAAATAGGCATAACCTTTCTTTGCATACTCAAATGGGTTTGCTTTTTTTGGGTCTTGCTCAGCTTCTACAACTAACCAACCATTATAATCATTTTTTTTAAGTTGATCTAAAAAAGGCTTGTAGTCAATACATCCATCTCCAGGTACTGTAAATGCCCCCTCAAGAAATGCATGCCGAAAGCTTAAATCTTTATCTAAAGATTTTTCAAGAACATGTTTTCTCATATCTTTACAATGAACATGGGTAATTTTTTCTTTTAAGTTTCTTATTATCTTTAAATAGTCACCGCCGGCAAATAACATGTGTCCGGTATCAATAGTTAGTTTGACTGAGTCATTAGTTTGTTCCATTAATCTAATAGTATCCTCTTCAGATTGTATAACAGTACCCATGTGATGATGATAAGCCAAAGGCATTTGTTCATCCTCAAGCATTTTTCCTAATTCGTTTATTTTCTTACAAAAAGTTTTCCACTCATCATTCTCTAAACAAGGCCTTTTTGATAAGGGTTTTTTTTCATTTCCTTGGATTGAATTAGTTACTTCCGCAAATACTATACAAGGTGCTTTACAATCTTTAAATAAATTCAACTGACTCCTAATATTTTCCATTTCTTCTTTTACTGAACGTTTAAGTAAGTTGGCACCATACCAACCAGAACACAAGTTTATGTTAAATTTTTTTAAAATAGGTATTAATTCTTTTGAGGTTTTTGGGAATTTTCCACCTGACTCAATTCCAGAGAATCCTGCCTGTCTTGCTTCGTGCAAACAAGTTTCAAGTGATGTTTCGCCACCCAATTCTGGCATATCATCATTACTCCATGCTATTGGTGCTATTCCTAATTTTACTGACATATTTTTTTTAATTTGTTAGGATAATCTTTTATATCATTAGTTTAAAGAATAAAAAAACTCATATTATGAAAATAAATGTTGGTTTGTTTGGTTTAGGTAGAATTGGCATGATGCATGCTAATAATATTCATAAAGATTCAAATTTTAAATTAAAATATGTATATGATGTAAATAAAAAAGCTTCTATTGCTGCATCAAAAAAATTTAATGCTATTGATATTGATAATCCAATTATCGCTTTTAAAGATAATAAGATTGATGTAATTTTTATAGCATCTTCTACAGCAACCCACATACCTTTTATTGAAAATTCAGTAAAATATAAAAAGGTTGTTTTTTGTGAAAAGCCCTTAGATCTTAATATTAACAGGGTTATTAAATGTAGAAAAAAAATTAAGAATTTAAATCCAAAAATTCAAATCGGTTTCAATAGACGTTACGATCCCAGCCATTTTTCATTAAAAAAATCATTATCAGTAGGTAAAATTGGAAAATTAGAAAAAATAATTATTACAAGTAGAGATCCGTCCCCTCCTTCTTTGAATTACTTAAAAAATTCAGGCGGCATATTTAGAGATATGACTATACATGATTTTGATCTAGTTCGTTTTTATTTAGGAAATGATAAAATTAATGAGATTTTTGCTACAGCTTCTAATATTTCCAATAAAAAATTAAATAAAATTAAAGACTATGAATTAGCAACATGCGTTTTAAAATCAAAATCTGGCGTAATATCAATAATTAATAATTCAAGACATTGTTCATTTGGTTATGATCAAAGAGTTGAAATTTTTGGTAACAGGGGAATGTTAATATCGACGAATAAAAAAAAATATAAATTTTTTATTGATAGATACAGATCTGCTTATAAGCTACAATTAAAAGATCTTTTAAATCTTGTTAAAAAAAATAGAAAAACTCGCTCTTCTTTCGATGATGGTGAAAAAGCACTGGTTTTAGCTAATGCCGCATACAAATCTTTAAAAAGCAAAAAAACTGTTAAAATTAAATAATTTTTTTTAAACCTGTGGTTGAAATAAAAATACTCTATCTTTTCTTTCAATCACTTTTTTGTTTAAATAAAAAATATTAATTAATTAATATAAAAAAAATATATAGAGGTGAAATATGAAAAAAATATATTTAACTATAGTAGCTTTGTTCACTTGGATGGCGTTGTCAGTTGCGTCTTTTGCGATTGATGTAATCGTTGTTTCACATGGACAAGCTAACGATCCTTTTTGGTCGGTTGCTAAAAATGGTGTTGATTCTGCTTGCAAAGATATGAAAATTAAATGTAAGTACACAGCTCCAGGTACATTCGATATGGTTGAAATGGCTAAACTTATTGACAATGCTGTTTCACAAAAGCCAAAAGGAATTGTAATCACTTTACCGGATGCTGCAGCTCTTGGAAAATCTGTTAAAGCTGCAATCGCTGCTGGAATCCCAGTCGTATCTATGAATTCTGGTTCTGACGATTTTGCGAAACTTGGAATTAGTGCGCACGTTGGCCAAACAGAGTTCGAGGCTGGTGTAGGTGGTGGTCAAAAAATGAAAGCCGCTGGTGGTAAAAAGGCACTTTGCGTAAACCATGAAGTTGGTAACGTAGCTCTTGATAGAAGATGTGCTGGTTTCAAAAAAGGTTTTGGTGGTTCAGTAGAAATACTTGGTACATCAAA
>MDTE01092493.1_pt1 | contig 41244 bp, 37 predicted proteins | sample 811231 | NCBI WGS metagenome assembly MDTE01 (sample SAMN05326651, study PRJNA326480) | marine metagenome | isolation source: seawater | place: Indian Ocean: Red Sea | collected 2010
CGCCGCGGCACACAGCTTCCACTTTCGTGCCCGTGGGATCGAAGACGAAGGCGCCGTAGAAGTCGTCGCTGTATTCGGGCCGGGGGCCAGGCGGGCCGGCATCCCGCCCGCCGTGGGCGAGGGCCGCGGCATGAAACGCGTCGACCGCCTCGGGGCTGAGCGCCGCAAGGCCAACGTGAAGTCCGAGGCCCGGGGAAAATCCCTTGTTCTCGGATTCCCGAATCCAGAACGTCGCCCGGTCGTAGCCGTACCCGATGGTGACGGGGAGTTCCCGGTGCCTCCGCATGCCGAGCGCGCCGAGGGCCGCGTCGTAGAATTCGGCGCTGTCCGCCAAGTTGGACACACCGATGGACACATGGTCGATCATTTGCTTCTCCGATCCTGGTCCGGAAGTGTGGGCCGCGCCATCAATCGGGCGCGGAGTCAGAGGTCTCGTCTTCGATATCCAGCCATGGCGGAATGATGGGAACGATGGCCGTCTCTCCCACCATCAGAGGCTGATCTTCGCTTTGGGCCGATCTCAGAGACTCGATGCGCAACAGGGCGAGACCCTGTTGGCCTGCGCCCGATCGCATCTCGCCGATATCCTTGTCGTTGAAGGTGACAGGCAAGCCTGCTTCGGGTACCGGTCCCTCCGATTTGACGGGAAACAGTCGCTTGCGGATCTTGGCGCGGTGATGGGTCCGCGCCGTCAACTCCTGGCCCACGTAGCAGCCTTTCTCGTAATCGATGGCGTTCAGGTCATCGAGATTGCATTCCAGAGGGAAGGATTTCTCGACGAGAATGTCGCGGCTGCCGTCGGGAACCCCCAGAGACAACCTCAATTCCTCGTATTAGGAATTACTCGATTCCGAGATCCCGGCGTCCGCCATCAACACCTTCAATGCCTCCGTGGGGCCCACCGCTCGTACACCGAGGGACGCGAGGCGCGGATCGACGTAAGCAACGCTGCCGTCACGTGAGGCGGCAGCGCCCTCGACCGGTTCGAGGTCAAGTGCCTCCGCGGCGCCTTCACCGAACGCGGCCAGCACCTCCCAGTCGGCGGGCGCGGCCTCAAGCGTCACGTCGGCACGGAGCCGATACATCGTCAGCCGCTGTTCCAGATCCGCCATGCGATCGGCTTCAGTTTCAATGACGTAGGCGGCGGCGATTTCGGGATGCGCGGCGACAAAAAAATCATGGAGAAACTTGCCCTGGGGCGTGAGCAGCGTGGCATAGATCGCCCGCTGTGCGCTGACCTTCGTCACGTCATTGGAGATCAGGTTTTGCAGAAACATTTCTGCATCGCCGCCCGAAACCACGAGCGCGCTGCGCGTCTCCAGAACGATGAACTTAGGTCCGGTCATGTATTGCAGTTCCTACCAATGCCTCCGCTAGAGTTATGCGAGCGTTGTCCTTCTGGCAAGGGGACTCTTGGCAGCGGCGCACGGCCGGGCGTATAACCGCTGTCAGTCGAGGTTTGGCAGCGGAGACGATGAGCCTGTGCCGTACGGCGGCAGGCCACTGTTGATGAACATCTGTCCATGAATGTCCTTTTCATCACGTCGAACCGGCTCGGCGACGCCGTGCTGTCGACGGGATTGCTCGACCATTTCATCGGTCAGAACCCGGGCCTTCGCCTGACCATTGCTTGTGGTGCGGTGCCGGCACCGCTGTTTCGGGAAATCCCGGAGGTCGACCGCATCATCATCCTGGAAAAACGTCCCCTGTCGGGACACTGGTTCGCGCTCTGGGGCCAGACGGTGAGCACATTCTGGGATCTGGTCATCGATCTCAGGGCTTCCGCCATCAGCTGGATGCTTCCGACCCGGGCTCGCCGAATCCTCGATACCGCTGCGTCGCGAGGTCCGACCCACCGGGTCGAGCAGTTGGGTTCAGTGCTCTCTCTTTCGGATTCTCCGTCCCCGCGGATCTGGCTGGGTGAGGCGCAACGCACCCGTGCCGGTGAACTCATGCCCGGCGGGCATCCCGTGCTTGCCGTGGGGCCTACCGCGAACTGGGGCGGCAAGCAGTGGCAGTCGGAGCGTTTCGCCGAGGTCATCTCGCGCCTCACTGCCAAGGGCGCTCCCCTGAGCGGTGCGCACGTCGCGGTGTTCGGGGCGCCGGACGAGCGCGACATGGCGCAGCCGGTCACGGACTCGGTTCCGACGGAGCGCCGCGTGGATCTGGTGGGAAATGACGACCTTCTGGTCACGGCGGCGTGCCTCGAGCAGGCGGACCTCTACATCGGCAACGATTCCGGTCTGATGCATATGGCGGCTGCCATGGGCGTGCCGACCCTGGGTTTGTTCGGGCCAAGCCGGGAGGTCCACTACGCTCCCTGGGGACGCAACTGCGATTATGTCCGCACGGCGAAGTCCTACGAAGAAATCGTCGGTGATCCGGACTACGACTATCGCCACCACGACACCTGGATGGACACGCTTTCGGTGGACGCGGTGGAGCAGGCGGCCGTCGCGCTGTGGCAGCGGACGCGGGACTCCAAGGCTTCGGCGGGTGCGGCACGATGACGCTGTCCGCGCTGGTCGTTGCCCACAATGAAGAGCATCAGCTCGCCGATTGTCTCGAGCGCCTGTCGTTCGCCGACGAGATCGTGGTCGTGCTCGATCGTTGTACCGACGGATCCGCCGAAATCGCCCGGAGATTCACCGACCGGATCATCGAAGGCGCCTGGCCCCTGGAGGGCGACCGGCACAATACCGGGATCGAAGCCTGTGAGGGGCCGTGGGTTCTGGAAGTCGACAGCGACGAGCGCGTTCCCGAAGCGTTGGGCCGTGAGATCCTCGAGACCATCGCTTCCGCGGAGGCGGGGTACTATCTCATCCCATTCGACAATTACATCGGCGACCGGCTGGTGCGGCATGGCTGGGGAGCAGCCTGGGGAGTCAGTGCGGCGCCGCGCCTGTTCACCAAAGGGGCTAAGCGCTGGGGCAATCAACGGGTTCATCCGTCGCTCGAGCTGAAAGGCCCGAAGCGGTCGCTCACGACGCCGATGGTCCATCTGGTCGATCGCGACATATCGGACATGCTGCACCGGCTCGATCGATACACCACGGCGCGTGCGCTGGATCTACGCGACAGCGGAGACATCGGCACCCTGCCGGCGAATGTCCGCCGCATCTTTTCACGGTTCTGGAAGTGCTACGTCGCGCGCAAGGGATACCGTGAAGGCCCGTGGGGGGGTCTCATCGCCCTGATGGCTGCCCTCTATCCGATCCTGTCCCATCTGAAAGCACGACTCGAGGCGGATTGATGCGGGTCCTTCACGCCATGGCTGGTGGAGAGCAGGGCGGGGCCGAGGAATTCTTTCTGCGGCTGTGCCGGGCGCTGGCCGCACGGGACATCGAACAGCGAGCCCTGATACGGCCCCATGCGGGTCGTGAAACGGCACTCCGCGATGCAGGCATCGAAACAGCTACCGCCAGCTTCGGCGGCATGCTCGACCTTTTCTCGGGCGGCCGGTTCCAGCGCCAGATCGACTCCTTCAGGCCCGACGTGGTGCTGACCTGGATGAGCCGGGCCTCCCGGTTCTGTCCCAAACGGGCCGTCAACGGGCATCCGTTCGTGCACCTCGGCCGCCTCGGCGGATACTACAACCTGAAATATTACCGGAACTGTGATCACTTGATCGGCAACACAGCGGATATCGTGAGTTATATCGAAGATCAGGGATGGCCAGGCGAGCGGGCGCACTACCTCCCGAATTTCGTGTCGGCCGGGTCCGCGCCGCCATCGACGCGGGCTGAACTGGGACTTCCCAAGGGCGGACCGCTGCTACTGGCTCTTGGCAGGTTTCACCCCAATAAGGCCTTCGATGTGCTCTTGAAGGCAGTGGGTCGATTACCCGATGAGGTACTCTGCCTCGCGGGATCGGGGCCTGATGAAGACAGCTTGCGGCGCCAGGCAACTGATCTCGGTCTCGCTGGCCGCATTGCCTTTCCCGGCTGGATGGCGAATGTGGCACCCCTGTTCGCAGCAGCCGATCTCTATGTCTGTCCGTCCCGGATCGAGCCGCTGGGCAACGTGGTGATCGAATCCTGGGCTCATCGGGTGCCGGTTGTGGCGGCGTCCGCGAAGGGGCCCGAAGCCCTGATCTCAGACGGCGAAAATGGCCTGCTCGTTCCGATTGACGATGACGTCGCCCTGGCGGAGGCAATCGAGCGCATTCTCGGTGATTCGGATCTGGCTGATCGAATGGCCCGGGCTGGGTACGCCGAATATGAGGCGCGGTTCAGCGAATCCGTCGTCGTGGACCAGTATCTCGAACTGTTCGAGATACTGACCAGCCGGAAGGACGCCGCCTGATGTGCGGGATCGCAGGCCTGATGACCCGCGACGGGTCGCCGCCCGATGAGGATGTTCTTCAACGCCTGGCTTCGGCCCTGGAACACCGCGGGCCGGACGGGGAAGGGCGGTATGTGAACGGTGGCGTCGGCTTCGTGCACCGGCGCCTCGCCATTATCGATCTCGAGACGGGGGATCAGCCGCTCAGTGAGCCCGACGGGGCGGTACTGATCGCGAACGCCGAGATCTACAACTACATCGAGCTGCGCGAGGCTCTGGCAGACGTTTCTTTCGCCACCGCATCGGACTGTGAGCCACCCCTCCATTTATTCCGCCGTAACGGCGCGGAATTCGATGAGACGTTGCGTGGCATGTATGCGATTGCTCTCTACGACCCGACTTCGGATCATCTGGTGCTGTCGCGGGACCCGTTCGGTATCAAGCCGCTCTACTATGCGGACGGAAGCCAGGGCTTCGCATTCGCCTCGGAGCCACAAGCCCTGATCGCCGCGGGACTCGTGGAGCCGCGTATCAACCCGCAGGCGCGCGACGAGCTGCTGGAGCTCCAGTTCACCACCGGGGCGGACACGATCTTCAGCGGGGTAAAGCGGGTTCTTCCGGGTGAGACCCTGGTGGTCAGTGGCGGACGGATCATCGATCGGCACCGCAAAGAGGCACTTCCCGACGAATACACACCCACGGCAGCGGACGAGGGCGAAGCCATGATCCGGCTCGATGCGGCTCTGAGGGACAGCGTATTGATCCATCAGCGCTCTGATGTGCCGTTCGGCATGTTCCTGTCGGGCGGGGTCGATTCCTCGGCACTGCTGTCCCTGATGGCGGAACTCAACGATCACCCTGTACTGGCCTTCACGGTTGGATTTCCGGGATCCGGTGCTCACGATGAACGTGAGCACGCCCGAATGCTGACTGAGCGCGTCGGCGCCCAGCATGTAGATGTACCCATCGCGGAATCGGATTTCTGGCAGCTCTTGCCCGAAATCGTCGCGGCGATGGACGATCCCGCGGCCGATTACGCCGTTTTGCCCACGTATGTACTGGGGCGTCTGGCCGGCCAGCACGTCAAAGTCGTGTTGAGCGGCGAGGGCGGAGACGAACTGTTCGCGGGATACGGACGCTATCGCAGCGCCCGACGGCCCTGGTGGCTGGGCGGGCGGGTCATGCGCCCCAGAGGAACGTTCGACAATCTCGGCGTCTTGCGTCACTCGACGGCAGGCTGGCGGGAAGGGATTGTCGCGGCGGAGTCGCGGGCGGCGAGCAACGGGCGCACCCCCCTGCAGGTGGCACAGGCCACGGACTGTGCGGACTGGCTGCCGCACGATCTGCTGCTCAAGATCGACCGATGCCTCATGACCCATGGCGTTGAGGGCCGGGTGCCACTTCTCGATCCCGCTGTGGCCGCGGCGGTCTACCCGCTACCCGACCGCTTCAAGGTGAACAAGGGAATGGGCAAGTACCTGCTGCGGCAGTGGCTCGATGACCGGTTGCCGGAATCGGCTCCCTTCTCGAAAAAGCGCGGGTTCACCGTTCCCGTCGGAGAATGGATTTCAGGAAGGGGAGAGCAGCTCGGAGCGCTGGTCGCGGGATCCCCGGGAATCCAGGATATCTGTCATCCCGAAGGCGTCGCGAAGATCTTTAATTCGGGAGGTAAGCGCGAGGGTTTTGCTGCCTGGACCCTGCTCTTTTATGCTCTCTGGTATCGCCGTCACATCCTGGGGCAGCTTCCCGATGGCGATGTCTTCGACTGCCTGTCGATGGCTGCCTAGTTCCGCGTTGCGCGCCCTCCTAATGGGAAACTGAACCGCTCATGAGTACCTCATACGATCTTGTCATTCGCGGTGGAACGCTGGTTACTCACGATGGTATCGGACCCGGAGACGTTGGTGTCCGTGATGGTCGTATCGTGGAAGTCGGTCAGCTTCGAGGGGCGGACGGCGGCGAAGTCATCGATGCCACCGGGCTGCATGTCCTGCCCGGCATCATCGATACCCAGGTCCATTTCCGCGAGCCCGGGAACGAGCATAAGGAAGACCTCGAAAGCGGCACGCGGGCAGCCGTCATGGGCGGGGTCACGGCTGTCTTCGAGATGCCGAACACCAATCCGCTGACGACGACCGAAGACGCGCTGAACGACAAGCTGGCCCGTGCCGACGGCCGGGCCTGGTCGGACTATGCGTTTTACGTGGGTGCGACGACCGACAATGCCGAGTCTCTGAGAGAGTTGGAGACCTTGCCCGGTTGCTGCGGAATCAAGATTTTCATGGGCTCCTCGACTGGAAGTCTTCTCGTGCCGGATGACGATTCCCTGCGGCGGGTTCTGGAGAGCTGCCGGCGTCGTGTTGCCGTTCACGCTGAGGACGAGGAACGCCTCAAGGCACGAAGCCATATTGCCGCCGAAGGAGCGCATCCGCGGGCCCATCCCGACTGGCGGGATGTCGAGACTGCGTTCAATGCGACGCGTCGATTGATTTCACTGGCCGAGGAGTTGCGCCGTCGTGTCCATGTTCTGCACGTGACGACGGCGGATGAAGCGGCGTATCTGGCGGAGCACAAGGACGTGGCAAGCGTCGAGGTCACGCCTCAGCACCTGACGCTGGAAGCGCCGGACTGTTACGAGCGTCTTGGAGCGTTCGCCCAGATGAACCCGCCGATCCGCGAGGCACACCATCGCGAAGGGCTTTGGAATGCCATTGCCCAGGGTGTCGTCGATGTCATCGGCTCCGATCACGCCCCGCATACCCGTGAAGAAAAAGATCAGGTTTATCCGAATACGCCGTCCGGGATGCCTGGCGTACAGACTCTGCTGCCCCTGATGCTGAACCACGTCAGCGAGGGGCGGCTGTCGTTGCTGCGCCTGACTGATCTTCTCTGCGAGGGGCCGAATCGGTTGTTCGGCATCGTGGGCAAGGGGCGGCTGGCGGTGGGCTATGACGCCGACGTCACGCTGGTCGATCTCGCTGCGTCACGCGAGATCACGGACGACTGGGTCGCGGCGAAGTGCGGCTGGACACCGTTCGCGGGAATGACCGTGACGGGATGGCCCGTCGGGACCATCATCCGCGGTCGGTCGGTCATGCGGGACGGTCAGCTCATGAACGAGCCCTCGGGACAGGTGATGCGGTTCTACGAGGGTGCCGGGCCATAACTTCCATGCAGTTAGTGAATCTGCGGGAGCGCTGCGGCGTGACGCACCTCGTGGGGTTTGAGGATTCGCGACGACGCGACCCTGACCGAGTGGAGCTTGCCCTCGAGCTCCGCTTCCCAGAAATCCAGGAACTTGTGTAGCCGCGGATACTTGGGCGGTGCATCCACGTTGTGCCAGATATAGGTCTGTAGGAGAGCCGGGAAATCTGGCAGGTGATAAAGGATTTCCGCCGTCGTGAGGCGGTAGTCCCTGACGGAAAGCTCGATAGTCTGCATGTTCGACCCTTTCGCTTTGCCGTTACAGGTACTTTAGAAGATATGATTGGCGCGAAACTCTCAACCAATTACTAATGCGTGACCTCGGCGTGATTCGGAATCGCGTCCTGCCGAGAGAGGCGAAAATTTAAGATGTGGAGCGACTGGAACGATGGCTGAGACCTTTAAGGCCCTTATAGCGCGTGAAACCGATGGCAAAGCGGCGTGTGAATTTGAAGACCTGACAGTGGACGACTTGCCGGATGACGGCGATGCGCTAGTCTCGGTCGCCTATTCGACTCTCAATTACAAGGATGGACTGGCCATCAAGGGCAACCAGGGAAAGGTCATGCGGAGTCTGCCAATGGTGCCGGGTATCGACCTCTCGGGGGTCGTCGAGGATCCCGGCAGTTCCGGTCTCAATCCGGGCGATGAGGTCGTCGTCACCGGATGGGGCCTCAGCGAAACCGCCTGGGGTGGCTACACCCAGAAAGCCAGACTGAATTCTGATTGGTTGCTGCCGTTGCCAGCAGGCATCTCACTGCAACAGTCGATGGCGATCGGTACCGCCGGGTTTACGGCGATGCTTTCTGTCATGGCGCTCGAACACATGGGGTTGGAGCCCTCGCAGGGTGAGGTGCTGGTGACCGGTGCGGCCGGCGGTGTGGGAAGCGTCGCGGTGGCGATACTGGCGAACCTTGGCTACGACGTTGCCGCCTCCACGGGCCGGGCCGAACAACATGATTATCTGAAATCGCTCGGAGCCAAGAGCATCGTTGATCGGGCGGAGCTCGAGGAAGAAGGCGGCCCGATGCGGCGCACCCGATGGGCCGGAGGTGTCGATACCGTCGGCAGCAAAATTCTGGTCAATTCGATGGCCCAGATTACGCCCAACGGCTCTATCGCCGTCTGCGGCCTGGCCGCCGGCGCCGATCTCCCGGCAACGGTCATTCCGCTCATTTTGCGGGGTGTCTCGCTGCTGGGCATCAACTCGGTCTACGTCTCGAACGAGAAGCGCCAGGTTGCCTGGGATCGGCTCGCCAAGGAACTGCCCATGGACCTGCTCGATTCCATGACCGAGGTGGTGCCGTTCGCCGAACTCCCGCGCCTTGCCGGAGAAATCCTGAAGGGTCAGGTCAGGGGTCGCACGGTCGTCGATCTGAACGCGTAATACCCAACATCAGGCTTCGCGGCCACGGGCGATGAAGTGCGGATTCTCGAAGCCGTCCTTGCCGTAGCGCAGCTCGTCACCGTCTGTCGTTCGGACAGTGCCGCCTGCTGCCGCCAGGACGGCGTGGCCGGCTGCAGTATCCCACTCCATCGTCCGACCGAAGCGGGGATAGATGTCCGCGTCACCGGCGGCGACGAGACAGAACTTGAGTGAGCTGCCCGCGGCAGTGAAGTCCTTGATGTTCAGCGTTTCGAGGAATTCGTCAGTCTGCGCGTCCCGATGCGAGCGGCTGGCTACCGCGACCAAGCCGTCATCGGCCGGAAGGCGGGCCGCGATGGATCTTGCGTCCTCGTTGCCCTCCTCGATGACCGCGGCTCCCGGGCCGCTGGCCGTGTACATGCGGTGGCGGGCGGGGACATAGACCACACCCATTGTCGGCTGGCCACCTTCAATGAGGCTGATATTCACGGTGAACTCCCCGTTTCGGCTGATGAACTCACGCGTTCCATCCAGCGGATCGACGAGCCAGAACGTGCCGCCGGTGATGTCGGGGATGTTGCCCGCCGAGACGCTTTCCTCCGCAACGACGGGGATGTCCGGCGTGATTTCGGCGAGACGCGGGACGATGATGTTCTCGGCGCGTTCATCGGCATCGGTCACCGGAGAGCGGTCGTCCTTCGAACTGACATCGAAGTCCGACGCGTAGATTTCCATGATGGCGGCGCCGGCCTTCAGGGCGACATCCCGCAGCTCTCGTATTAGTTCGTCTCTCGAATCCAGGGCCATCTCAACCCTCGGTCCTCAAACAGGAAGAGTGCGTAGGGCGTGTTCTTCTTGTCGCTGTCATCAAAGACCGCCGGCGATATTCATGATGTCGCCGGAGACGTATGACGCTTCGTCAGAAAGTAACCAGAGGATACCGGCCGCCACTTCTTCGGGTGCGGCTGCCCGTTTCATGGGCTGACGCTCCGCGATTTTGGCGACCCTGTCGGGTTGGCCCGATCGGGCATGCATCTCGGTGTCGATCAGACCGGGTCGGACCGCATTCACCCGAATCCCTTCGCCCGCCACCTCTTTTGCCAGGCCGATGGTGTAGGCATCGACGGCGCCCTTGGAGGCGCCGTAGTGCACCCAGTAGTGTGCCGCACCGAGCGTCGACGACATGGAGGACACGTTGACGATGGCACCACCCTGGCCACCGTGTTTCGGCAGCATGCGGCACAACGCTTCACGGCAGCACAATATGGTGCCGCCGGCGTTTGTGAGCAATACCATCGCCATGTCCTCGTAGGGAATCTCATCGGCCCGATAGCGGTTGGGTACGACACCCGCGTTGTTGACCAGCGCGGTGACCGGGCCCAGCTCGTCGTCGACCGTCTTGAACATCCGGACGACATCGTCCTCCTGTGAGACGTCAGCGGCAACGGTGATGGCCTTGCCACCATCCGAGATGATCCGGTCGGCCACCTCCTGTGCCTTTTCCGTGTCGCTGCGGTAGTTGACGCAAACAGCGTATCCCTGTGCCGCAGCGGCGAGTGCGGTCGCTTCTCCAATGCCGCGGCTTGCGCCGGTGACTACCATGACTCCCGTCATGTCTCACTCCTGTTTCCGGTAAAGATATGGCGGCCGAGTGGACCATCGGCAGCGGGGAGGGTCAAGGTTCGTGCCAGCCTGTGAGAATTGCGGGCTGCGTTCCAGTCCGATGGAGTTATGATGGGCCGTGGCCTCAAGCATTGCGGCCACTCGGGGATGGCAGAATGTCGAGAGAAGAACTGGAGAAGCGGCTTGCCGTTTTGCGCGAGGGGTTCCGCGACGACCTGGGTCAGCGTCTCGAAGACATTTCGGCTGCCTGGGCCACGATCCAGGACGCGGGTTGGAACGACGAAAATGCTGAGTTGCTGGAGCGCCTGTTGCATTCCCTGGCGGGGCCGTGGCCACCTTCGGGTTCGAAGAGATCAGCGAAGCGGCCCGCGCCCTGGAGCGGGCGGTCGAGGCCTTACATGCAGGAGAACCGCCCGGCGAGGATGCGTTGTCCTCGATCGCCGATTTGCTGACGACATTGGAATCTTCGACTCAACAGGCGTGATCGCGGTTTTGATTCCTTGACTCATCGTTCTCCTTGAAATAAGAACAAAACAAGAACATTTGTGTTCTTGTCGTGCCCGGTCACAGAGCCGGTGAGCAAAAGCCAGTCAACAGGAGGAGAGCGTATATGACGGGGCACCACTGTCCCGCAGTGATTCAACAACTCCGCACCCGTATCGCCGCCATCGAGAGGATGGGACCCGATGAAGCGGGTGCGGGAAGGCCGGTACTGGCATTGGGACAGCCGGCCATCGACGCGGCACTGCCCTGGTCGGGGTTGCCGCTCGGCTGTTTGCACGAGATCGTGGGGCAGGGAGCCGGTGGATTCGCCGCAGCATCGGGATTCGCCTGCGCACTATTGGACCGGCTCGGCAACAGCAATGGCGATGACATGGCGGCAGCCGGTGTCACGGTGTTGTGGTGCCTTCAGACCCATGAGGTGCGGGAACACGGTGTTCCCTATGCACCGGGCTTTGCCGCCCTCGGCCTCGATCCGGCCCATACCATCGTCACGCGCGGGCGCAGCGACGTCGACATCCTGTGGGCGATGGAGGAGGGGCTGCGCCCGCCCGAGGTCGCGGCCGTCGTCGGGGAAACCGGTGGCGTTGACTTCACTTACAGCCGCCGTCTGCAGCTCGCTGCCGAGGCGAGCGGTGTGACCGCGTTCATCCTGCGCCGGGGGGAGGACATGCCGGCCAGTGCGGCGGTGACCCGCTGGCGGGTGATGCCGATCCCCGGCACCGATACCGGACACACCCGTTGGCAACTTGAATTGCGGCGCTGTCGGGGCGGCGCACCCAACGAATGGTTCGTGGAGTGGAATGATGAGACGAGTGATTTCACTGTGGCTCCCGAATTTCGCCACGGAACGCCTGAGCCGCAAAGAGCCTACGCTTGACGGCCGGCCGTTCGTAACGGTCACTGCGGTTCAGGGTGGGCTGCGCGTGGCGGCACCGAGTGCCGTGGCTGAAACCGAGGGAATTCGACCTAGCCTGCCGTTGACCGATGCCCGGGCCCAGCTGCCTGGCCTCAAGGCCTTTCCTGCCGATCCAGTCGGTGATGCCAAGGCCCTAGCACATATTGCCGAATGGTGTGGCGCTTATACACCGTGGACGGCACCCGAGGCCGGCGGCGAAATCCTGGAGGGAGGGGGCGCCGGAGTTTGGCTGGATGCCACTGGTTGTGCACACCTCTTCGGAGGTGAGGCCAAGCTGACTCGCATGCTGATCGCCCGGATACAGCGCCTCGGGTTTACCGCCCGCGTCGGGTTGGCCGAGACCCCGGGAGTGGCCTGGGCGGTCGCACGGTTTGGCCATGCCGACAGAGCGGAACTTGACGGGAATAAGGGGGATGTTGGCCGGATCGTGCCGCCTGGCGGCGTGCGCGCAGCCCTGACACCCTTATCGGTCATGGCCCTGCGCCTGCCCGTGGATGTGGTCGAAGGACTGTATGGCCTTGGGTTGCGCCATGTCGGTGATCTTCTGAATGTTCCGCGGGCACCGCTCACCGCACGTTTCGGTGACGTGATCACCCGGCGTCTCGACCAGGCCCTGGGTCAGGTTTTTGAGCCGATCTCACCACGTCCCGAAACACTGCCGATGCGGGTCCGCGTCATGCCGGCCGAACCATTGGGGCAGCACACGGACATTGCCGTCGGGCTCAAGCGGTTGCTGCGTCAGCTGGAGGCTCGGCTCCGGCGCAAGCATCTTGGTGCCCGCCGGCTTGTACTCAACCTCTATCACGTTGATGGCGAGGTCAGCCGAGCCTCGATCGGTGCCAGCCGTCCGGCACGCGATGCTGACCATTTGTTCCGTCTGTTTGCTGACCGCCTCGAGGGCCTCGACCCTGGGTTCGGGATCGAGGTGATGGCCCTGGCTGCGCCTGTCACTGAACCCTTATCACCGGAGCAGATTCCGCTCGCCTCCCGCCGTTCGAGATCGGTATCCGCGGAACTGGGTGCCCTGGTCGACCGCCTGCAAAACCGACTGGGGACGGAGAACGTCATGCGGTTCGATCTGCGTGAAAGCCATATTCCTGAGCGGGCGGCTGCGCCGGTACCCGTCTTTCATGCCGGACCGCCCGCATCACCGTCCCCCTCCACCTGCCGGCGTCCTGTTCGTCTTCTGCCCCAGCCGGAGACCATCGAGGCCACGGCCATGATCCCCGATGGCCCACCGGTGATGTTCCGGTGGCGCCGGGTGCTGTATCGGATTTCCTGGGCGGAAGGGCCGGAGCGCATTGCTCCGGAATGGTGGCTGAAGACCGTGCCCTGGCACAGACCATGGGATCCCGAGACCCGCGACTACTACCGTCTCGAGGCTGCGGCAGGCTCCCGCTTCTGGGTCTTTCGCGAGGGCCTCTACCGCACGGCGGGCGAGCTGCCCGAAGACCCGCCGCGCTGGTACCTGCACGGCCTGTTCGCGTGACCGCCTACGCCGAACTTCAGGTCACGACCAATTTCTCCTTCCTGCAGGGAGCGTCGTATGCCGAGGAACTGGTAACGACGGCGGCTGAGCTCGGCCATGCGGCGATTGCGGTGACTGACCGCAATGCCCTGGCCGGGGTGGTGCGGGCGCATGTTGCCGCCAAGGAGGTTGGATTAAGGCTTGTGGTTGGCGTCCGCCTCGACCTTCAGGACGACTTGAGCCTGCTTGTCCTGCCGCGGGACCGGGCAGCCTATGGGCGGCTCTCACAGCTTCTCACGCTCGGCAAGCGGCGGGCGCCGAAAGGTGACTGCCATCTCACCCTCGACGACATACTTGGTGAGGAAAATGAAGCAGGCGAGGGGCAGGTCTGGGTTGCTCTCCCGCCGAAAGCAATGTCTCCCGGAGTGGCCTTTGCAGAGCGTCTCCGCGGTATTGGAGAGCAGGCTGCCGGTCCGGTCTATCTCGGTGTCTCCCATCTCTACCGCGGCGATGATGGCCAGCGGCTCAGGAACCTCGCCGATCTGGCCATCGCCTGCCGGACACCCCTCGTTGCCACCAACGATATTCATGCGCATGCCGCGTATCGCCGGCCGCTGCAGGATGTTCTCACTTGTATCCGTGAGCACTGCACCATCGATGAGGCCGGATATCGGCTGTTCGCCAATGCCGAACGTCATCTGAAGCCGCCGGACGAAATGGCGCGCCTGTTCGCCGATTATCCGGAGGCCGTGGCCCGCACGATGGAGATCGCCGAGTCTTGTACCTTCAACCTCGACGAACTGCGCTACGAATACCCTGACGAGATCGGTCCTGATGGCTGTCCGCCCCAGGAGGTGCTTACCCGGCTCACCTGGGAAGGGGCCCAGGGGCGCTACCCCGGCGGTATTCCTGACAAGGTGCGTGGATTGCTCGAACGTGAGCTCAATCTCGTGGAGTCCCTGAACTACGCTCCGTACTTCCTTACGGTCCACGATATCGTCCGATTCGCGCGGATCCGGGGCATCCTGTGTCAGGGGCGAGGTTCGGCCGCCAACTCGGCAATCTGTTATTGCCTCGGTATCACGGCGGTCGATCCCGATCGCATCGGTCTTCTGTTCGAACGGTTCGTGTCCGCCGAACGCGGTGAGCCGCCTGACATCGATGTCGATTTCGAGCACGAACGCCGTGAAGAGGTCATCCAGTACATCTACGAACGCTACGGACGTCACCGGGCCGGCATTGCCGCGACGGTGATCACCTACCGCACCCGTAGTGCCGTACGGGAGGTGACCAAGGCGCTGGGCCTGTCGCCTGACGTTGCCGGGGCGGTGAACGGTCTGGTGTGGGGGGCGGGCAACGGCAAGCCGATCGACGATGAGAGGGTTCGCGAGGCGGGTCTCGATCCCGATGACCGGCGTCTCCGTCTCGCGCTCACCCTCGCGGACGAACTGCGGGGCTTTCCGAGGCACCTGTCACAGCATGTCGGTGGTTTCGTCATCACGCGAGGTCCGCTCTCCGAGGTCGTGCCTATCGGTAATGCTGCCATGGAAGAGCGGACCCACATCGAATGGGATAAGGACGATCTTGACGCCCTTGGGATCCTGAAAGTGGATGTGCTGGGGCTCGGCATGCTCACGTGCATCCGCAAGGCATTCCAACTCATCGAACAGCACCACGAGCGGGCCCTGACCCTGGCAACCATCCCGCCCGAGGATTCTGACGTCTACGACATGCTGTGCCATGCCGATTCGGTCGGTGTCTTCCAGGTCGAGAGCCGAGCGCAGATGTCGATGCTTCCGCGGCTCAAGCCCCGGAATTTCTACGATCTTGTCGTGGAGGTTGCCATCGTCCGTCCAGGGCCGATCCAAGGTGACATGGTGCATCCTTATCTGCGCCGCCGGAACGGGGAGGAGCCGATCGAATACCCGTCCTCCGATCTCGAAGAGGTGTTGGGGAAGACATTTGGTGTCCCGCTATTCCAGGAACAGGCCATGCGGATCGCCATCGTCGCCGCCGGGTTCTCCCCGGCTGAGGCGGATGGCCTGCGCCGGGCTATGGCGACCTTCCGACGCACCGGACAGATTGGTAACTTCCAGGAGAAATTCATCGGCGGCATGGTCGCTCGTGGCTATGAACAGGAATTCGCCGAGCGCTGCTTCCGCCAGATCGAGGGATTCGGTGACTATGGCTTTCCTGAATCCCACGCCGCGAGCTTCGCATTGCTGGTCTACGTCTCGGCCTGGATCAAGTGCCACTATCCTGCGGTCTTCGCCTGTGCGCTCCTGAACAGCCAGCCCATGGGCTTCTACGCGCCGGCACAGATCGTCCGCGATGCCCGGGATCATGGCGTCGAGGTGCGTTCCGTTGATGTCATGTACAGCGCTTGGGATTGCACGCTGGAAGCCATCATGAAAACCGACGACGTCGCGCTTCGGTTGGGGTTTCGCCAGATCAAGGGACTCAAGGAAGAGCATGCCACCGCTCTCGTCGCGGCCCGGACCACGAGATATCACAACGGCGACAGTCAAGATGGTGACTTTTCAGGTGAAGGCTCTCATGACCAGAGTCCCCAAAATGGAAGCTATCGCGATATTCGCGATATCTGGCAGCGGGCCCGTCTCGGGAAGCCCGTTCTCGAACGGCTGGCCCGGGCTGATGCTTATCGTTCACTAGGGCTCAATCGCCGTGAAGCTCTCTGGGAGGTCCGTGCCCTTGGCCCCGAACCGCTACCGCTCTTTGCCACGGGCCCTATGGCCGGGGAGAGGCCCGAACCCGTGGTTCCACTTCCCTCGGCATCGCTTGGGGAGGAAGTGCTTGACGATTACGCAGCCTTGAAGCTCACCCTGCGGTCCCATCCGTTGGCGCTGCTCCGATCCGAACTGGCAGCCCAATCTGCCGTTCCCGCTTCTGCCCTGGCCGATCATCCTCCGGACACATACGTCACGGTTGCCGGCCTGGTGATCTGTCGGCAACGACCGGGAACGGCAAGCGGCGTGATTTTTGGCACGCTCGAAGACGAGGAGGGTGTCGCCAATCTCGTTATTTGGCCCAAGGTCTTCGAGCGGTACCGCAAGGTGGTCATGCGTGCCCGGCTCATGCTCGCCACCGGACGCCTGCAGCGTGAAGGCCTTGTCGTCCATATCATCGTCACGCGACTCGTCGATCTATCGCACCGCCTGGACGATCTGGCCCAGGGTCACGGCCCGCCTCTCGATGTTCCGGCTGCAAATGCCACGCGCCATCGAGTCACCGTGCGCACCTCATTCCCCTCACGCGACTTTCACTAGATACCATTACGTCGAAGGACATCACTGGTCGCGCCTTCCGGCGCTTGCTATAACCCGCTCGTCCAACGACACAGATTGGTCAAACAGGTTGTCGAGCGCAGCAGAAACTCTCACCCAAGCCGCCCGCCAGTATCAGGCGGGAAACCATGAAGGCGCGAAGGACCTCTGCGAAAAACTCGTCGAAGAGGAACCCGATAATGCCGACGCGTTGAATTTTCTCGGCCTGATTAATCATCAGGAAGGCGCGCATGTGGCGGCGGCCGACTGGATCACGCGGGCCCTGGCTGTCGAGCCAGAGAATGCGGCGTTTCACTATAACCTCGGTGAAACAATGCGCGCGCAAGAGAAGATCGGCGAGGCCATTGCTTCATACTATCGAGCGATCGGATGCGACCCGACGTTCGCCAATGCCTATACCAACATTGGCATTCTTTGCCTGAACCAGAATCGTCTCCCCGAGGCCGCAGACGTCTTGCGACGTGCAACGGCCTATACGCCGACCGATGGAGCGGCTTACGCTCGCCTGGGTACCGCGCAGGCCGGACAGGGCGATATTGACGAAGCGCTCACTACATTCGCGAAGGCGATCCAATTCGATCCGGGTAATACTGCGTACATTCAACACTTTGTCGAAGCGCTGAACGCCTATCCGTTCCCTGCCATGCCGTCCGGCATGCTGATGGCATTGCGGACCTGTTTTGATCTCGAAGGGGTGTCGCATCAGACGCTGGTTCCGGCTGCGACTGCCGTGCTGAAGCGGGATGAGAGATTCGCCGGCCTTCTGGCGATGACAGACAACGATGACGTCGTCACGATCATGGCCGCGGCCGCGGGAGGCGTTTTCGATGATCTTCTCTCCGAGCCCCTGCTGCTGGGATTGCTCGCCAACACAGTCATAACGGACGACGAGCTGATTCGGGTCCTGACGATTCTGCGGCGAGTCATCGCACTGCAGGGCGAAGTCGGAACAGACCCAAAAGATTTTATTGTGGGCAGACGTCGGCAATTCGTGGTTGCACTCGCGTTGCAGTGCTTTGTCACCGATTATGCCTGGTACGAAACCAGGAGAGAGGCCCTCGCTGCCGGCTACATCATTGCCGAGATCCGTCGCGGCCTCGACGCAATCGGCAATGGCAGTGATGAGAGTGCCTGGGACCTGGAAATGTGGAACCGTCTGGCGGTCGTCGCGACCTACCGCCCCATCCACCGCATCGAAGGGATCGACAAGCTTCTTACACTTGGCTTGCCGGCAGAATCTCCGTACCGCCGCATGCTGATCCGGCAGCAACTGGGAGAACCCATCAAGGAGCGGGAAATATCCTCGCAAATCATTCGCCTTGGCGGTCCCGCACCGGAACCAGACGCCAGCGAGCTGGAGCGGTCACCTTATCCCCGCTGGCACAGGTTGTCTGACGTCGAACCGCGCAATCTGGCAGACGGGCTGGAAGACCTGATCCCTGGCTTTACCGCTCCAGATTATGCCCAGAGGCCCGTACGTCTTCTCGTTGCCGGCTGTTCAACGGGCCAACTGGCTTTGAGGCTCGCTGCTACCTACGAGAATATCGAAGTCATGGCGACAGACTCGCGCCAGCAGAATCTGGCTTATGCAGCGCGGATGGCCCAAGAGATGAACATCGGCAATGTCGAGTTCCGCCATGCCGAGCGCGAGGAACTCGATCGCATTGAGGGACAGTTTCACGTCATTTACACCGGTGAATCGCTGCTCTGGACAGCCGATGCGTTGACGCCGTGGCGTGTGTTGACGGATCACCTGTTTCCTGAAGGCCTCATGCATGTGCAGGTCCGCGGCTCCATGCAGCGGGGCGGCCTCATCGCGGCCCGTGAATTCGTTCGAACGGAAGGGTTGAGTCGCGACGCAGAGGGGGTTCGAAGCGCTCGCCGGGCAATCCTTGATCTTCCAGCGGGTGAGATGGCCCGTCGGGTCGTAACCGCGGAAGGGTTCTACAACTTCTACCAATGCCGGGATCTCCTTTTTCCGGACTACGATGAGGCCCGGTTCGACATCGTGGGCGTGCGCAACGCGATGAACGATTTCGGTCTGGATTTCCTGGCATACGAAGCGCAGAAGCAGACGACCATGACCAGATTTCTGGAGGAATTTGGGGAGTCGGCGGATCCGACCGATCTCGATCAGTGGGCCAAACTGGAAGCGGACTACCCCATGGACCTGAGCACCACCCACCGCATCTGGTGTCAGAAGCCCGCCTGAACCAGGCGTTCCTGCCGAAGACTAGCGGCTCAGCTCGCGCATTCCGCGATCGAGTCCATCAAGCGTCAGTGGGAACATCCGATAGCCCATCAACTGCTGAGTCATCTGCAGTGACTGGGTATACGTCCAGTGGCGCTCGTTCACGGGGTTGAGCCAGATCGCACTGGGATAGGTCGTCAGCAGCCGGTCCAGCCAAACCTGACCCGGTTCTTCGTTCCAATGTTCAACGCTGCCACCCGGATAGGCAATTTCGTACGGGCTCATCGTGGCGTCACCGACAAGGATGAGTTTGTAGTCTGAGGCGTAGGTGTGCATGACCTCCCAAGTGGGAATCCGCTCCTGATGCCGGCGCCGGTTGTCGCGCCACACGTATTCGTAGACGAAATTGTGGAAGTAGAAGTACTCAAGATGCTTGAATTCGGTACGCGTGGCCGAGAAAAGCTCTTCGCAGGTCCGGGTGTGGTCGTCCATCGACCCGCCGATATCCAGGAACAGCAGTACCTTGATCGTGTTGTGCCGCTCGGGGATGAGTTTGAGGTCCAGATAGCCGCCGTTGTTCGCCGTGGAGCGGACGGTATCGGGGAGGTCGAGTTCCAGCGCGGCACCTTCCCGAGCAAACCGGCGGAGGCGTCGAAGCGCGACTTTGATGTTTCTGGTGCCGAGCTCCACCGAGTCATCCAGATTCTTGTATTCCCGGCGATCCCAGACCTTTACAGCCCGTCGGTGACGCGAGCCGTCCTGTCCAATGCGCACGCCTTCAGGATTGTAGCCATACGCACCAAACGGTGAACGGCCAGCCGTGCCGATCCATTTATTTCCGCCCTGGTGACGCTTCTGCTGTTCCTCCAGGCGTTTCCGCAATTCTTCCATAAGCTTATCGAAGCCGCCCATCGCCTCGATTTCGGCCATTTCCTCTTCAGTCAACGTGAGCTCTGCAAGCTTGCGAAGCCATTCCTCCGGGATCTCGGCGGTCTCGTCGTCTTCAAGAGCTTCTAGGCCCTTGAATACATGACCGAACACGACGTCGTACTTGTCGAAGTTACGCTCGTCTTTCACCAGCGCGGCCCGGGACAAATAGTAAAACTCCTCCACGCTCATATCCGTGACGTGCGCCTCCATGGCCTCAAGCAAGGCGAGGTATTCCTTCAGGCTTACCGGGACCTGGGCCTTGCGGAGTTCATAGAAGAGCTCAGAGAACATGGATCGACTTCACCTCGTCGCCAGTACCTGGAATGCGCGAGCTATGACCCTCCCTCTCTACGGGCCATGAACGCCAAGCGTTCGAACAGATGTACGTCCTGCTCATTCTTGAGGAGCGCCCCGTGCAGGGGTGGGATCAGGGTCTTCATGTCTCTGCTGCGGAGCACTTCGGGCGACACATCCTCGGCCACGAGCAGTTTGATCCAGTCGAGCAGTTCAGAGGTTGATGGCTTCTTCTTCATGCCCGGCACATCGCGAATTTCAAAGAAGATGTTCAGGGCTTCGGAGATGAGGTTCCGTTTGAGATCCGGGTAATGTACGTCGACAATCTGCTGCATCGTTTCCCGCTCGGGAAAACGAATGTAGTGGAAAAAGCAGCGCCGGAGGAATGCATCGGGCAACTCCTTCTCGTTGTTCGACGTGATGAAAACGATTGGGCGGTGGACAGTCTTGATGGTTTGTTTGGTTTCGTAGACGAAGAATTCCATACGATCGAGTTCGAGCAACAGATCGTTGGGAAACTCGATGTCCGCTTTATCGATTTCGTCGATCAAGAGAACGGGACGTTCGTCCGATTCGAACGCCTCCCACAGCTTTCCTTGAACGATGTAATTGCTGATATCGTGAACGCGCTCATCCCCGAGTTGCGAATCTCGAAGGCGCGACACCACATCATATTCATACAAACCCTGCTGAGCCTTGGTAGTGGACTTTATGTGCCATTCGATCAGCGGCGCACCGATTGCTTCCGCCACCTCGATGGCCAGCATGGTCTTCCCCGTGCCAGGTTCACCCTTAACCAATAGGGGCCGCTGTAATGTGATGGCAGCGTTCACGGCGACCATAAGGTCTTCAGTGGCAACGTAGCTGTCTGTTCCTTCAAATTTCATGGAGTCCACCTATTACCATCCTGCTGGAGATCACGCGTCTCTCTCGGTGGGGGCCGAACGTATGCGTTCGGCGAACGCCGATCAAGTATTGGGATGTATCAGAGCGATTGGGACGCGCGGTCAGGCGGTCAATTGGTGGCCGGATGCAAGAAACGTGGCCATCTCGTCCTCAGCCAAAGGTGTGCTGAGCAGAAAACCCTGAATTTCCGCACAACCGAGTTCGCGCAGACGTTGATACTGGTCAATGTTCTCCACGCCTTCGGCGATTACCGAAAGTCCGAGCCGGTCAGCCATGACGATGATCGCCTCAACGATCACGGCGTCCTGTCCGTGCAGGACCATGCCGGCGACGAAGGAACGGTCAATCTTGACGGAATCAACGGCCAGATTCCGCAGATTGCTGAACGTGGCGTGACCCGTTCCAAAATCATCCACGGAGAAACGGACGCCGAGGGCGCACAGTTCTTTGATGGATTCTGCAGTGGAGGCATCATCACGAATGACGGCACTCTCCGTCAGTTCGAGTGTCAGGGATTCGGGGGTGATTCCGCTATCCCGGATGGCACGCCTGACAGTCTCGGCGAAGTCCCGGCGAGCGACCTGATGCGCCGAAACGTTGACGGCCATCGTACCGGGCGCGAGCCCTTCATCCTGCCAGTAACGGAGCTGGCGGCAGGCCGTAAACAGGACCCAGTCACCAAGCTGGTTGATCAATCCGTTCTGTTCAGCGAGAGGCACGAATTCATCCGGTTCGATCCGCCCAAACCAGGGGTGATACCAGCGAACGAGAGCCTCCATTCCCGAGACGTGTCCGGTCGCCGCCGAGACCTTCGGTTGATAATGGAGCTCGATCTCACCGTGTGGCAACGCACGGCCCAGATCACTGGCGAGGCGATAGGTGTTGTCAGTGGGCGAGCTGCGCGCACCGCTCCACATTCTCACCCGGCTGGACGACTTGTCGTGCGCGGCGGTAAGCGCGATCGTCGCCCGGTGGGTCAATACCGTGATGTCCGTCCCGGCATCAGGATAAAGGGATATTCCAACTCGAGGATTGAGTGGTGTCGGAAGTGCGTCTTCAATTTCGCCCAGAATCTTGTTCGCCATTTCTGAAATATTCTGGGCCGTCTCGAAGTCACCGAGCAGCACCAGGAAGATATCGATACCAATTCTTTAGATATAGCTACCGAAGGGTAGGATCTCTTCAAGTTGTTTGGGTAACCGGTCCGATGTGGCTGCCGTTGTCCTGTCGACTGCGGCCTGGACTTAGGAAACACGATCGAATTCGATGATCAGGACTGCGAGGCGTTCTTCCTTGTGGTGAGCTGTCCAGTTCGAGAACCACCCAGCCGCATCATTTGTCGGTGATTCGCGAGGTTCGTCACCGAAATTTCGGGAGAACCCTTGAATCACAGGTGCAGTAGACGCCTGATCGTTTGATCCGACGAATGGGGCAGGTGCGAGAGACATGTCAGTCAGACAAAATCGAAGTCGAAAATGGCATAAATGACATCGCAGCATTGTGAACGAAGGAGGTTTAGAGAACGTGAGCGGCGGCGGCTTGAATCCAGAGCATTTCGACTTCAGCAGAATTGCGAATTTCCCTGGGATTTTTGGCAGAAAACAAGGCATTTTGCTTGGAGTCTGGCTATGCGTCTCCATCCTGGGCTTCGCCGGATGCACGCCACGCGTGCAAGATTTTGTCTCTCAGGCCGTCACACCCTCAATCGCAAATGGTGCGGTGGTGGTCTCTGACGGGACCCGTTTGCCACTGCGGACGTGGAAATCGGAGGGCCCTGAAACTCATGTCATCATCGCTTTGCACGGTTTCAACGACTACTCGAACGCCTTCACGTTACCCGCCGAATGGTGGTCCTCACACGGAGTCACCACATATGCCTACGATCAGAGGGGGTTCGGAAGTGCCTCCGATCCAGGAATCTGGCCGGGAATCCAGAATCTGGTTCAGGACCTCTACGACGTCATTGAAGCGGTCCGCGTCCGCCATCCTGATGCTTCAGTCGTTCTGGCAGGCTCCAGCATGGGTGGTGCCGTCGTTCTGGCGGCTTACGGTTCCCCGCCAATCCCGAATGTTCGAGATCAAGCCCCTTCGACTCTGATCCGCGCTCGCACACCGCCATCTGTCCAGGGTGCCATTTTGTCGGCGCCCGCGGTTTGGGGGCGGGCAACCATGAACCCCGTGTACCGGGCCGTACTGTGGTTGATGGCGCACATTGCGCCGGCAGCTCATGTATCGGGTAGAAATCTGAACATCACACCCTCGGACAACATCGAAATGCTGAGAGCGTTGAGTAAAGATCCTCTTGTGATCAAGAACACCCGTACCGACTCAGTATACGGCTTGGTCAATCTGATGGACGCCGCGCTTGATAGTGCTCGGCGCTTGTCGATACCGGCTTTGGTGCTCTACGGTGACAAGGACGAAATCATCCCGCGCGGGGCCACCCGGCTCATGGTCGAGCGCCTCGAACCGCGTCACCGATTCGTGCTCTATCCTGACGGCTACCATATGCTGTTCCGAGATCTCCAGGCCGAAACTGTCTGGCGCGATACGTTGGCCTGGATTCGGGATCCGGATGGCGTTTTGCCATCGGGACAAGGACGCGATGCACGGGCAAAACTGGCCCAAAACTAAGTCTTTTTTGTCGTCGATGGTCCTTCTCGCAGATTGATTTTACCACTGAAAGCCTTAGCGAATTCGACTTCCGGAGAGCGCGCGACCTCATAGATTTCGGAGCTTGAAATTCGGAACGAATTATTAATATTGAATTATTACGTTCAGGAGGAAATTTCGACCTAAGCGGCGCCATGGCTGGAGAAGATCTCAAAGGACTGACGGGCCAACAAAAGGCTGGAATCATGATGCTCGCAATCGTTGAGGATCGTGCGGCGAAGCTATTCGGTATGATGGACGAGGAAGAGTTGAAAGAGCTCTCCCAGGCCATGGCCAATCTCGGAACCGTCAACTCCAAGACCATTGAGGCGCTGTTCGTGGAATTCGCATCACTGGTCGCAGGGACCGGTTCGCTCGTGGGCACATATGCCAGCACGGAGCGCCTGCTCGCCAAGTCGTTATCCGCGGACAAGGTGAACGAGATCATGGAGGACATTCGTGGTCCTGCGGACGAACCATGTGGGACAAGCTTGGCAATGTCAGCGAGGGGGTTCTCGCGACCTATTTCAAGAACGAATATCCACAAACTGTTGCCGTCGTAATGAGCAAGCTTAAGTCGGACCATACCGCGCGGGTTCTTGGTGAATTGCCCGAGGATTTTGCGGGCGAAGTCATGGCCCGCATGCTGAGCATGGGCAACGTTCAAAAGGAAGTGCTGAACGCCATCGAACATACGTTGCGCGAAGAATTCATGGCGACCCTGTCGAATGCGCGAACGCGCAATACGCACGAGGCGATGGCGGATATTTTCAACAGCTTCGACCGTGGAACGGAACAGCGCTTCATGGGGATGCTGGAAGAGCGCAACCGAGAGTCGGCCGAGAAAGTGAAGTCGCTCATGTTCACTTTCGAGGACCTACAGAAACTGGATCCACTAGGCATACAGACGCTGCTCAGGCACGTCGAAAAAACTCAGCTCGCGCTTGGCCTCAAAGGCGCGTCGGAAACCATTCGCGACATGTTTTTCAGCAACATGTCCGAGCGGCAGGGAAAAATCCTGCGCGAAGACATGGAAGCCATGGGTCCCGTCCGGCTTCGCGAGGTCGATGAAGCCCAGGCTGAGATCGTTTCGAAGTGCAAGGACCTCTCGGACGCCGGTGAGATCATCATAGCCGATGGCAATACGGAAGACGAACTGGTCTACTGATCGACCCTTGATGGTGTTCTGAGACTTCGGGACACCATTATTATTCCACCACCTGAACATCGACAGCCGCAACCGTGCTGACGAACGAGGCGTTGGAGCTTAGCATTCGCTTTGCGGGTGCGAAGGCAGCTGGCCATCGTACCGGTTATTGCAGCGGATCAGGTCCCATGGAACCGTCGCTCCGAACCATACTCATGCCGCTCGGTGGCCTTCCAGGGGCCAGCGCAGCGCTCGATGCGGCCATGCGAATCGCCAAGCGGTTTGAGGCGCAGGTCGAGGTTCTGCACGTCTACGAAGTGCCACAGCGCTACGCGGCCGGTTGGGAAGAACGCCCGACGGCGGCTTTTGTCGACGAAATGGCGGAAGCGCAGCGGGCGGCCAACAATCGCATGGCTGCCGCACGGGCCCAATTTGATCACGCTTGTGCGGCGCATCGCGTCCAGATTGTCGAGCAACCACAAACATCGGGATGCGCGGCTCATTTTTCGATCATCACCGGAGAGGAAGAGGAAGTCTCGGCAACATTCGGGCGTCTGTCCGACTTGATTGTCACGGCAAGCCCCGAGGACAGTGACGATACTGGGCTTCACGAGACAGTGCAGGCGCTGTTGATGGAAACCGGCCGCCCGGTCCTGGTGGTGCCCCATGGGGGTATGACATCGGTTGGATCCGCTATCGCCATCGCCTGGAACGGGCGCACAGAAGCATCGCGGGTTCTTCACTTTGCCTTGCCATTCCTTTGGACGGCGGAACGTGTGGTCGTGCTGGAGGTAGATGGCGCGGGCAGCCGTCGTGGTTTGGGATCGGATGCCGTGGTCCGTTATCTCGCCCAGCATGGAGTCGACACGCATTCCGAAAATGTCGAACACGATGGCAAGAGCATTGGTGATAGCCTGCTGGGCGCGGCGCAGGCCATGAACACCGATCTCCTGATCATGGGGGGAAATGCGCAAACCCGTTTGCGGCACCTCATTTTCGGGACAGTGACGGGCACAGTTCTGGGGGGAGCGACTTTTCCGGTCCTGTTAGCCCACTGATGTTTTGGTGCACGAGGGCGCCGTCGTGTGCCGACCTTCGAGTGGGGTGCCACTGAGTAACGTCACCAAATGCGCCAGCATCAGAATGATGACGAGGAGTCCAAGGAACTGAAGCGCTGTCCAGGGGACGAGCTTTGGTTCGCCGGGTTCGGTTGGCCGGCGCGACATGTAGTTGGCGCCGCTGAAAATTGCGAAGCCCGCGGCGAGAATGGCTATTGTGAGGCCCAGTGACATTCCCGGCTTGGATCGCTTAGGGCGTGGCCTCAGTCGGGGGAAATTAATAGAGATCCTGAATTAACAGTTCAGGCCGCAAGACCCCTACCTTCGACAAGTCTGGCAAATGCCTCGTCATCTGAAAGATTCAGTACGTTACGATTCTCGTTGAGATAATAGGGCGTGACCACATCGGGTCGCCGGGTTTCCATCTTTGCCGGCTTGTTCTCGATCGTGTTGTAGACGAGATACATGATTCGTCGATCGCGTGGTGAGATATTGTCTGTCGACGAATGTACGGTTTTGGCCGTGAAGAACACGACGGTTCCCGCCTGTCCCGTGCATTCCACCACCGCTCGTTTTCGAGACATCCTTTCAATATGCTCGTCAAGCGTGGTGTGCACTGGATAAGCCGTCGTTTCGAAATCATAGGTCCAGTCGAGCACGCCGCCTTCCTGCGCCCCCTCTTCCAAATGTGATCCGGGGACAAACCGCACCGGTCCGTTCTCCGGTGTCGTGTCGTCGAGCATGATCATTATGGAGATCATGTCGTGAACACCGCCGCGCGCCGCACCATCCATGTGCCAGCTCGTGAAATCCTGGTGCCACTGCCACTGCTCGCCGACATGTGCCAGCTTGAAGATGATGCGGGAGTGCCAAAGGTAGACCTGCTCGCCCAGAAGCTGCTGAACGGGCTCCAGGATACGCGGCAGACGATAGGCGATGTCCCAAGCCTCCGAATCTTGCTCTGAGCCATAGGCCTGACGAATCTTACCGCTCTTCTTCTCGTAAACGTTCGCGCCTGGCGTTTGCCGCTGTGGCGTGCCCATTCGCTCAGCTTCGTCTCGCAGCAAGGCGATCTCGGGCTCGGTGAAGAGATCGCCGACGATCAACAACCCATCCTGCTCGTATTGCTCAATCTGCGCGTTGGAGAGTTTCATGTCAGATCCTCCGCAGTCAGTCGCTGTCATCGGGAGCCAGGTTAAGAGCGATCGAATTCATGCAGTAACGCAAGCCCGTGGGTTGGGGTCCGTCTTCGAACACGTGACCAAGATGCGCCTCACAACGACTGCACATCACCTCGGTACGGATCATCCCGTGCGAGAAATCTCGCTCAACGGAAACGCGTTCGTCTTCGATAGGTTGCCAAAAACTCGGCCAGCCGGTGCCGGAATCGAACTTCGTGTCAGAGCAGAATAACTCCTGACCACAGCAGACACATTTGTAGGTTCCAGCTGTCTTTTCATCATTGTATTCGCCGCTGAAAGGCGGTTCGGTGCCCTTCTGCCGACATACGTGAAACTGCTGAGGAGTTAGTTCTTCCTGCCATTCGGCATCAGATTTAACGACTTTTTCGCTCATTTCTGTTCCTAGTTCTGCTGACAAGATGCGCTGCAATCATCGCACCGGGATATGCTCTCTAGAACTATAATGCGATGCCATGGCCTCGCGTTCAATCGTGCCCTCATGACTGAAAGTCGACGGACCAAAACCTGTGGTGTGGCTGTGCTCCTTGCCATCATGTTCGTTTTGGCAGGGTGTGAAATCCTCACGCTGCACGCTACCGGAGGAAATCGAGGTGTCGAAGGTGCGGCGGTTGGGATGAAGTTCTAAGGCCTCAAACGCCGGAATTGGCCAAGACGTCGTTTTGCGGGCGCAAATTTCCGGGTGCTAAAGTCGACGTATGATCCCCGTTTCGATCGTCACTGGTTTCCTGGGCAGCGGCAAAACCACGCTGCTCAACCAACTGCTGCAGTGTAGTGACTTCAGGAACAGCCTGGTCATCGTCAATGAATTGGGCGAAATCGGCATCGATCATTTGCTCGTTTCCGCGCCCACCGAGAATACCTGGCTGCTGTCCAGCGGTTGTCTCTGTTGCGAAGTGCGAGGCGAGCTGTTCGAGACCCTGACGGACATCGTCAATAACAGAGCGTCAGGAGAAATCCCCCCATTCGATCGGATTCTGGTCGAAACCACAGGCCTCGCCGATCCCGTACCGATCCTGCGAACGATCGTCACTGACGATACGCTCACCCCATACTTTCGAATGGACCGAGTGATTACGGTGGTAGACGCGGTTCACGCTCATCAGCAACTGATCAACCACGATGAGGCGCGTAAGCAGGTCGCGGTTTCCGACATCCTGCTGCTGTCCAAGGTTGACCTTATTGAACCCGACTCCATGGATTCGGTTGCTGAAGCAGTCAACCGGATCAACGCCGGTTCGCCATTGATCCCGGTCGATCATGGCCGTGTCGAACCTGAGGTCTTGTTTAGTAGCACGGGGAGGGACGCACAAGATCTGGGGCGGTGGCTGGCGCACGACCTCCATGGCCACACGCACCACACAGGCGAAATCGGTACGTTGTCTCTGACTTACGATGAACCCGTGAGCGAATCCGGCCTCGCGACCTGGCTGAGTATGCTTACGAATTTCAAGAGTGCTCAACTGTTACGCGTGAAGGGTATCGTGAATGTTGGCGGGTACCCCTACGCCATACACGTGGTTCAGTCGGTCGTTCATCCGCCGGTGCCGCTGGATGCCTGGCCGTCATCCAGCCGGCAGTCCCGCTTCGTGTTCATCGGGCGCGATCTGGAGGAGGCTACGCTCGAAAGCTCTCTGGCGGCGTTCTCCCTCGCCGACACGCTCGAAGATACGTTTGCCGTCAATCCGGCGGTATACGCCCGCTTTCGTGAGGCTGCGGAGCGATTGCTATAGATGTTCTAAGTTCTTGATAGGAGAGGGTTTCCCATGAGCGACATGCGCGTGCTTAAGGCTGCCAAGCTCATCGACGGTACCGGGCAAGTCATTGAACAACCCCGCGTCGTCATCAAGGACAAACAGATCGAATCTGTCAGCTCTGCCGATGGCACCGCGGTGCCATCAGAGGCTGAGATCATCGACGTCGGTGATTGCACGATCATGCCGGGGCTTATCGACACTCATGTGCATTTGGGAGCGCTCAACTGCACGAGCTTTGGTACGGCCCGGATCGCCCGCTTCGAGATCACACCGCAGCTGCAATCCTTTTATGCGCTGTTCCATTCCCAGATCTGTTTCGAGATGGGATTTACCACGATGCGCGATGCGGGCCGGGGAACGCCGCGTGGCGACTTTGCGGAAGAGATGTGTGCCGTCCGTGATGCCATCAATAACGGCATCATCGCCGGGCCCCGTTTGTTGATCCTGGCTGAGTGTGTGATTACCGGCGCGCACCTGGAAATTCTGACGATGCCACGGGCAATGCAGCGGCCAGAAGGCATGACGGCTGACGGTCCGTGGGAACTTCGCAAGAAAGTGCGCGAGCTCCTGCGCAGTGGTGCAGACGGGATCAAGACCAGTGTCACTGGTGGCGTCTCATTGGGCACTGACCCCAGTGTTCGTAACATGACCCCGGAAGAGCTCCATGCCATTGTGGATGAAGCACACGCATTCAACAAACCCGTCGCCGTACACTGCTTTACGTCGGAAGGCTTGCACATGTGTGTGGACGCAGGTGTCGATACGATCGAGCACATGGTCTACAGCGATGATGAATCGATCAATCGTGTCAGCGAAGCGGGGATCTGGGTGGTTCCGACCCTTCTCAATCGCATCGACTATGCGATCGATCAGAATGCCTTGCAGGGCATGCCACCATTGCTGATCGAAACCCAAAGGGCCATGAAGCCTCATTGTTTTGAGACTTTTCGTCGCATGAAGGCTGCCGGTGTGCGTATTGCCATGGGAACGGACATTCACAATGTGCCGGAAATGGGCTGCGCTGCGCGGGAGCTGGAGATCTATGTGGATGAGGGGATGACCCCTATGGAATCGATTCTGACGGCGACACGGGACGCCGCTGAGGCGATCGGCCTGGGAGGAACTGTCGGAACCGTTGAAGCCGGCAAACTGGCCGACATCATTGCGGTCCGAGGCGATCCACTCGACGACGTGCGCTTACTCCAAGAAGCCGACAACATCGGCATGGTGATGAAAGAGGGCAGTGTCTACGTGGATCGACTTGCCGATTCACCGAGGACCGTGAGGCACCCGGAGCCGGGTAGCTGGCGCATGATCGATCGGGAATAAATTCCGGCTAGAGTACTCTGATCAAGCCGCCGTCTACTTCGATCCCGCAGCCCGTCATGAAACTGGCGCGGCTCGACGCCAGAAATGCCACCAGTGCAGCGACTTCCCTGGGCTCCCCGAAACGCTTGAGCATGGTCTCGGCGACCAGCTCTCGCCTCGCTTCTTCAACGGTAATACCGTCGATCTCGGCTTTGACCTCGCACATGTAGCGCATACGCTCCGTATCGATCGGCCCGGGATTGATGGCGTTGACCAATACGTTGGCTGGTGCTCCCTCCTCGGCGAGTGCCTTGGTGAGGCTCAGCAAGGCCGAATTGACGATGCCCGCCGTGATTGCAAATGCGTGCGCATGGCGCGCATGTATGCCCACGATGTTGATAATGCGGCCGCCACCCATTTGAACCATCTTGTCGAACACAGCACGTGCCTGGCGCATCTGGGCCATGAATTTGATGTCGACAGCCTGTTGCCACTCCTCGTCGCTGATGTCGCTGAAACGCGCGGTTGGTGGCCCCAGACTGTTGTTGACGAGAATCTCGATCGGGCCGATCTCCGTTTCGGCTTGTTCCACCAAAGCTTCAATCGACGCGAGATCCGAATTGTCCGAGACTATTGGAGTCACTGATGACCCGGTTTCTGAGGCGATTTGCTCGGCCACCGGCCTCAAGGTGTCCATGTTGCGAGCGGACATGATCACCTGCGCGCCTTCTGCCGCCAATTCGTGTGCAGCAGCAGCGCCAATGCCTCGGCTTGCGGCCGTCACCCAGGCCACTTTTCCCGTCAATCCAAGATCCATGATCCGTCCTCCCGCAATGCTGAACGATGAATACTTGCATGCCGCAGGTCACTCGCGCGAAGCAGCATCAACTTGCACCTTACATCATTGCAGATGGCGCACGGTCGGGAAGGGAATGAGCCATATTTTCGAAAGTAGAAATTCTCCGTATGCGTATCACCTTGCGTGACCACTCATGCATCTAATAGGCTGGTTTCTGACTGAGAGTGGACGGGCTGTGCTTCTGCGTCGATTGCGAATTGAATTTGTATTGGACGTCAGTTCGGAAGTGAACAGAGAGAGGCCGATACGTGCCGCAAGAGGCAGTACCGACAAGGGATTCTGCGATCGCCGATGACGATTTTGACGCCGCATCAATCGCTGCGGCGAAGCGGTCGGAGAAAGTGTCGACCTACACCATAAGGGTGGGATCTCTCCTGGCCGGACTCGCCGTTTGGGCCTTGATTGCTGCAACTGAAGTATTCCATCCAGCCATATTTCCACCGCCGTGGGACGTCGGAGGGACGTTGGTTCGAATGATTCTCGATGGCTCACTCATCGGCCATATTGCGGTGAGTCTTAGTCGTGTGTTCATCGGATTCATGCTGGCAACGGCGATTGCCATCCCATTGGGAATTGCGATGGGGCTTTCAACTCGCTGTTTCATGATTATCGAGCCGTTGGTTGAGTTCCTGCGGCCCGTCCCACCCCTCGCTCTGGTTCCCCTGGCCGTGGTCTGGTTCGGGATTGGCTGGACGTCAAAAGTTTTTCTCATTGCCTACGGTTGCTTCTTCGCAATCGTGGTCAACACGGTCGCCGGGATGAAAGCCGTGGATCCAGTGCATGTTCGAGCGGCCAGAGCTTTGGGCGCGAGCCGCTGGCAGATTCTCATACATGTGATCCTTCGATCTGCTGTGCCCGATATTGTCGTCGGTCTGCGGCTGGCTGTTGGCCTTGCCTTCCTCTTGATCGTGGGCTCAGAACTGATCGCCGCGAGTGAAGGCCTCGGATGGTTGATCTGGGACGCTCGGTATCATTTCCAGGGAGACACCATCGTGGTCGGCATGATCGCGATCGGAGTAGTGGGACTGCTCCTGAACCGGCTGTTGCTGGTCATGGAACGCTATTTGTTGCGCTGGAGGAGCGCTGAAGAAGGAGAAGGAAGAGTGGCTGGGTTGGGTTAGGCCAGAGGGTCTGCCCGAATTGAAAACAACTACGAAACGGAGGACTACGATGAAATTGCATCGAAACAGATCACGTTGGTTGGTTGCAGGCGTCAGTCTCGCTTTGCTGGTGGGTTCGGCAGCGGTAGGTACCCAGGCTTTCGCCGAGGAAACAAAGTTCACGATCGGAACAGCCCGGGATCTCCAACTCGGCGCCCAGATCGGTATGGCCAAGCACAAGGGATTCTTCAAGGAAGAAGGTCTCGATGTCGAAGTGGCCTATTTCGGCTCCGGCGCGGAAATGACATCGGCCATGGCGGCCGGCAAGCTTCAGATTGGGAGTTTTGGAGATTTTCCGAGCATCATCATGGTCTCCAAGAAACTTCCTGTGAAGATCGTCTCTGTGATGGCGGAGATTTCCGGCACCCAACAAGTCGTGGTGAGTAAGAACGTCAAGCAGCCAAGTGACCTGAAGGGAAAGAAGATCGGTCTGCTGGTCGGTAGTTCCGCGGAATCACTTCTGAATGGCACGTTGCGGCATTTCAAGATCCCGCTCGACTCCGTGGAGCTCGTCAACATGCGTCCACCGGAGCAGGTGGCCGCACTTGCGCGGGGTGACATCGATGGTCTGGCGGTATGGCAACCACATGCATACCGCGCCAAGACGCAAGCTGGTGGCCATGCTCTTGTTTCAGCTTTGGAGTCTTTTGTTCCCGGAATGGAGGGACCGCTCAGCTACTACGCGGCATATTCATTGCTCATGGTGCGTGATGAATTTCTCAATGCAAATCCCAACTCCATGAAGGCCGTGCTCAGAGCTCTGAACAAGGCAACCAAGTACGTCAATGGCAACAAGGACGATACCGCCACGACAATGGAAGAGGATATGAGAGCGCCGGCCAAGGACCTCAGGGTCTTCCTGGACGAGAATGTCTATGACATGACCTTGTCGTCCAAGCTCATCACGACCTTGGACAACACGGTGAACTTTATGCACGAGGTTGGTAAAATTAAATCGAAACCCAACTTCCGTGACGCGATCTCTAGCTCATTCTTGAAGAGCGTTTCTGCAGACCTCGTCGCGTACTAGTTGGTGCAGACCTGTTTGGGCCGGGCAGGATCAATCCTGCCCGGCCCTTCCTTTTTGAGGCTCAGACTTCCTCCACCTGTTCCTGATCACGTGATCTCGCCATCTCCTGTCTCAGGATGGTATCGACGTGGCGGTAGAGGTCGAAATACTCCGCACTAGAGCGATTGCGAAGCCGCTCGAGATCTACGGATACGATATCCTTCACACGTCCGGGGTGTGCGCTCAGGATGACGATCCTGTCAGCCAGGTACACCGCTTCTCCGATGCTGTGTGTCACGAAGACGCAGGTCTTCTTGTCCATCTCCCAGATTCGCAGCAATTCTTCTTGCATGGTCTCACGCGTCATCGCGTCGAGAGCTCCAAAAGGTTCGTCCATCAACAGCATGTCAGGTCCGTTGGCCAGTGATCTCGCGATACTAACGCGTTGCTTCATGCCGCCGGAGAGTTCACCCGGATAGTGGTGCTCAAACCCCTTTAGGTGAACGAGATCGACATAGTGATTCACAATCTCTTCCTGCTCTTGCTTCGATGCACCCCGCATCCGGGGGCCGAAGGCAATGTTCTGAGCGACGGTGAACCAGGGAAAGATTCCATACTCTTGAAACACCATCCCTCGCTCAGGCCCCGGACCGGTAATCGCAGTGCCATCTACCAGGATCGATCCCGATGTCGGCAGGAGAAAACCGGCGATCAAATTCAATAGGGTCGTTTTTCCACATCCGCTCGGTCCGAGAAGGCATACGAATTCTCCTGTATCGATCGATAGATTGATATCGTCGAGCGCAGTGACGTGCCGTTCGAGTCGGTCACTGACGAAGGTCATATTCAAGTTGCTCACTCGGACTTTGTCGTTCATGACGGCTACTGCTTTCGTTGACGTACCGTAAGGCTCAGCCTCGTCGTGTACTCAAGTGCCCTGGTCGAGGGTCTCGCGATAAGGGATCCATTTGCTTTCCAGCCAGAGCAGACCCTTGTTGATGAAGTAGCCAAGGATTCCGATGGTGACGATGCCCACCATGATCTGCTCTGTCATGAGTTGAAAACGACCATCCTGAATCAGAAATCCGAGGCCGGAATTTGCGAGTATAAGTTCGGCGGCAACCAGCACGATGAACGCCATGCCCGCGCCCAGTCGCAAACCGACGACAATTCTGGGAAGCGCGCTGCGCAAGATGATGTGCCAGAAAATTTGCTGCTTGCTGACGCCCAGGCTCAGTGCTGCCCAGATGTGCACACGTTCTACGCCGTGAAAGCCGCTGATCGTGTTGAGGATGATCGGGAAAAAGGCTCCATACATGATGATGGCGACTTTCGACTCCTCGCCCAAACCGAGCCAAAGTATTGCGAGTGGAATCCACGCGATGGGCGGAATGGGCCGCACCAGTTCGATCCAAGGATCCACCAGGTGAAACATGGGCCGCCACAATCCAATCAGCATGCCGAGAGGGATGGCGACCAGGACGGCAAGTAGGAAGCCACCAGCCACTCGGGCCAAGCTGACAGCGATGTGCACAAACAAACTTCCGTCCGCCGCCATCTTGATCATTAATCGAAAGACCCGCTCGGGTCCGGGAAGAAAAAACTCACTGACCCAGCCTGCACTCACGGAGAGGTGCCATACGATGAAGAATCCTGCGAGGGACGCTAGCGTGTAAAGGAGCTCGGTCCGCCGGCTTCGTGGCAGAGCTTTGGACCGTCCATTCTTCAGTTCTTGGGACGAATCATTCGTCGCCAATCGAACCACCTCTCATCGCGAAAAGGGAGTATGAGCGTAGGTTTCCGCCGGTGGTGTGTCAAACGAGCCGGCCGCTCCAGGGATTACGGGCGTATCAGATGGGGATATGCGACCCGGAAGCCAGTCGGCGGGTGTCGAGCATCACTTCCCGGCTGGCCAACAAAGGGGAGTCCCCGTCCGTTGTAATTCGGTCCTTGTAGGTTCCGATGGCGAACAGGCGCGTGTCGCCGTCGTACCAGGTGTGATAGACGCTCACTGTGCTGCGTACCGGCACGATGCCATTCTGCGCCTCCCCAATGCGAACCATGCTGGCCACGCGCCGCAGGTGTGCGACGGCGACCTCGTGTGTCTCGACGGCCTTCAGCAGCTCCAGGAGATTTTCGCGAGTCTGATACATCCACTCCATGGGCTTGCGGATTTCCTCGCTGAACGCGGTGATCCGGTATGTGAAGTCGGGCGTGCACAGTGCGATATAATCGTCGAACCGCTCATCATCGAGCAGTGCGCAGGAGTCATAGATCAGGTCGGTGATCTTGTTCCGATCGATGGTCAAGACATTCGCCCGATCGCTCTATTCTGCCGCCACCGTGGACTCCGGCTCGAAGGGCTGGCTCTGGTCTCGGCCCATCAGGCGCGACCATTCCTTCCACCAGGTCCGTGCGGCGATATCATCCTGTGAGAGGTTGTTTTCCTCCCGGCACCAATAGGTATACGGCACCTGGCCGCCGTAGATGGCGTCGCCTTGCAGCTTTACTCCAAGACAATCTTCTGGGAGGTTTCGGCCGAACAGTCCCCAGATCGAATGGTAATCCCGGATGCGGCGCATGCGGTCTTCTTCAGACTCGCCCTTGATGCCCAACGCCCGGTATTGCACCAGCGTTTCGGTCGGACTCAGCGGGATCTGGTTGTCGATGCGAACGACCGTACCTCGGGTCAGGAAGGTGATGTCCGGAAACACATCGGTGATCTGAAACTCGTCCTCCTTCATACCGGGAAGTGCCAGGCTGTCTTCGCGATCTTCCCAACCGGGGTACTTATTGTATTCCACAGAGTAGCGGTCCACGGTGAAATGGCCGTTTGGAAATGTGTGCCAGTTGCGGGTGTAGTACTCGGGAATTTGCAAGCTGGTCTTGCGGTTCGCGACGTGCATGAACTCGTGATAGAGATCCATATTGGTCTCCATCCAGTTCTTCCAGTTGCACTTGAGGTTAAGCTCGAAGAAATCGATGACTTCCATCTCGACGGTATCAATCATCTCGCGCTGCAAAAACAGGCTGTCGCCGATGTACTCCTCGAGCGGCATGCAGTTCTCGTCGAGATTAACGAAGACCAGGCCATAGATCAGCTCTGTCCTGACTTCCCGTAGGCCACAGGCCTCTTGGCGCAGACCCACTGCATCGAACGCTTCAGGCCGGGGGCGGCTGGTACACTCCCCAGTGGTCGGATCATAGGTCCATAAGTGGTACATGCATCGCCAGGCCCGCAAATTGCCGGCTGGCCTGCGTAAGACTGCTGCACCACGGTGCGAGCACGAATTGACGAAGGAGCGGATTTTGCCGTCCTTGCCGCGTGCCACTACCAGCGGCGTGTCCGCCACGGACGCCGTTCGGTAGTCGTAGACCTCCGGTATTTCGCTCTCATGGAGGACGAAGCGCCAGGTCTTGGAGAGGATCTTCTCCTTCTCCTCTGCGAAAACGCCTTCATCATAGTAAACGTGATTATCGACGAAGTGCGTGGCCGGGAGTTGTGGCGGGCGAGTAAATTCGGCCTCTGTGCGGGACATCCCAATTATCCTTCGGTATTCAGGTTGGCGGTCATCTCTCAAGCGGTCCGAGCGTGCAGCGTTGGTGCGGTCTGGTCTCCACCTAAAATCTCCGCGACCTTTTCCTGCGTGTAGACATTGCTCCACATGCTGTAGGACTTTTCCAGCGCCATGAGCTTGATATCGTCGTTGAGTTCAAGCTCAATCCGACTTCCGTCGAGCAGGATATCCTTGATGCGCGACTTGTCCTGCAGGACTCGCACGTCTGCAAGCGGATCGCCATCGATCACGAGGATGTCGGCGCGGCGCCCCGGCTCGAGCACCCCGACCTCGTCGCCATTCCGAAGGAATTCCGCGTTGACGCTCGTCGCGCTGCGGATTGCCTCAGCCGCGGAGAATCCGAGGTAATTGACGTAATGTTCCAGTTCGCGCGCATTCCATTCACCGTACGGTGTGACGGCGAATCCGCAATCGGTGCCGTAGAGGAAGGGTACGCCGGCGTCCTTGGCCTTTGGTAGGACAGCCTGGGCGGACTCCAGTTCACGCCTGTGCGCATCGGGGAAGCCCGGGTAGCAACCGTCGCCCGGTTGGGTGAAATCGATATCGTTCACCACCAGGCTGAGGGTCGGGCATATGTAGCAGCCGTTCTCGACGATGGCTTCCAATCCTTCGTCATCCATCCAGGAGCAATGGAGGATGACGTCGGCACCGGCCCGGGCGGAATACAGAATGGCCTCTGCACCGCGGGCGTGCACCACGACCTTCTTTCCAAGCCTGTGCGCCTCGGTCACCATTGCTGTCGTTTCTTCCTGGTTGTAGCCGGAGATCAAACCCGTCGCAGGGTTCATGGAATCACCATCCATGGCGATCTTTATGAAATCTACGCCTTGTTTCACCTGTGTGCGGATTTCGACGATTCCTTCCTCCGCCGTGCGGGCCAGCACGCCAATCGATGTTTCCGGCACGCCGATGAAGGTCGGGTACCAGTCGGACAGGCCCTGGCGATTGGTGATCTGGCGTCCCGATGTCATAACGCGTGGGCCAATGAACATGCCGGACGCGATGGCGTCTCGAATGGCCAGGGTGACGACGCCGGTCGTCGCCGGATCGGCAATCGATGTGAATCCCGCCTTGAGGACGCGTTGGGCCGAGTAGAGTCCCCGTAAGGCGCGGTATTCGACCGGCGCGAACAAGTCGATGTCCTCTTCGGTTTGCGCGTTGCCATAGGACAGATGGACATGCGTATCGATGAGGCCCGGAAGGACGAAGTAGTCCGAGTAGTCGAGCGTGGAATCGCTGGGCACCGGTGGGGGGGCTTTGTCGGAGGATCCAATGAAGGTGATGCGGCCATCTTCAGTGACGATGGTCTGATTCGTTTCGGCGCCGTCAGCTGCCGCCGTGAAGAGCGTTCCGCATTTGATGTACTGCTTCATGGCTGGGCTCCCTTCCGATGATCCGCCGGACCCGGTGGCCAGAGAAAAAGTTTAGCGCCTATTCCCGCGCCAGGGTACAGCCGCCGCCATCGGGCCATTAACCGAAGAAGTCTGTAGCGATTTTCAGGAAGGTCTCGGTGCGCTCGAAGGCGGGGCCGTGACTACATCGTGACAGTGCATGCACATCCGCGTGCGTGAGGATTTCCGACATCGGGTACGTGGTCTCCTCGATCGGAAAGGCGAGATCCGTCCGGCCGTGGACGATGGTAACCGGGCAGGTCACTGCACGGATTTCATCGTCACTGAGAATTGTGGACTCCAGCAGGGCCTGTTTATCGCCACCGAACACCTTTTCGAAGTATTCGGCGTAGTCACCTTCGCCGAGTACGGCCATGCGGCTGTCCAGCAACTCATCCGTGATAATGCTGTGATCGTAGAAAAGGATCTGAAGTGACCTCCGAAGATCTTCGGACGTTCGCGGGAACGTCCAGAGCTGTTCTCGATGCGGGTTCGGCGCCAGAGGCTGCCCCATGGGACAAGTCAGCAACACCTTCGTCACACGATCGTTCCGAGCGGCGAGCCGCATAGCGAAAGTTGCAGAAATCGAGTGACCCAGCAGGCCCACGGGTCCATACGGAATCTCATCCAGCACCGCCTGCATCTGATCGAGCCAGAGCCCGTAGTCGAAGAACGGTGCCGTCTTCTTCCGTCCTGAAAGCCCAAAACCGATCATGTCAGTGGCGTAGACGTGGTAGCGCTCGGCCAGGGGCTCGCGAACCTTGCCGAAGTTGGCCATCGCCGAGGTTCCGGGACCTGCGCCGTGCATCATGAGGATGGGATACCCGTTACCGCCGTCCCACATGTGGGCCGTTGTCTCACCAACGGGGATGTCGCGTGTTTGGAACTCCATATTGTGCTGTGTCCCTCAGTCGGCGCTGAAGAATTCTCTCAGGTGACGGGTCACGGCGCGCGGCTTCTCAAACGCGATCCAGTGCCAGGCCTTCGGGAAATAGAATACTTCCATGTCGTCGATCCACTGAGCCGCGATGTCGTTCACGACGGGATCGAGCGCGATGTCCCGCTTGCCCCACAGCACGCGGACAGGACAGGTGATCCGATCGGGTGTTACGTGGCGGCGTTCCGGAATCTGCTTCACGAGCTCGCGGTAATAGTTGACCGCCGCCATAGCGGCGCCGGGCTTCTCGAAAGCTTCGCGATAGACCGCTACATCTTCAGGAGGCATGACACGGGCGAGACGTATGGTCCCGTTGCGGAACTGCGCCTTGTAGTTCTCTTCTGGGAAATCGGGCAGGAGATTGAAGAACACGTACCAGCTCTTGCGCTGCTGCTCGGCGTGCGTGAGCCATCCCTGGACCCAGGCGTCCGGGTGCGGCGCGTTCAGGACGGCGAGTTTCCTGACCCGATCAGGCCAGTCTGTCGCCAGTTGATAGGCGATGATTCCACCCCAGTCATGGCCAGCGACGTATGCCGGCCCGCCTAGATGATCGATAAGATCCCGCATGTCTCTCGCAAGGGTCGTCGTGTCATAGCCGGATGCCGGCTTCTCAGACTCGTTGAAGCCCCGCATATCAACAGCGACGACGCGAAAGCTACGTGAAAGCGGATCGATCTGCTTCCGCCATGACCACCAGAATTCCGGAAATCCGTGCATGAGGAGGACGAGGGGGCCTTGGCCTTTTTCGACCCAGTGGAGTTCGACACCATTTACGCGTGTTTTGTGGTGCGACACGCCTTCATGGGTAACAGTCATGCCAGGAAGCCCGGATAGTGTTAGTGATATTCGACGGGTGGTGCGTGGTAGTAGGCGTCCACGATGGCCCGTGCCATTGTTACATTGTCAGGATTTCGGTTCCTGAGGAGTCCGCGCTCGAGGAGGTCGTCTGTCAGTCGCTCAAGGATGAACTCCATGCTCAGATCATCGGAGTGTTCGACCCACGCCTTCCGCTCGGCGTCATCTCGGAAGCAGTAGCCTTTCCAGGAAACACTGAAGCGCACTTCTTCCCAGGCGTATGTTTCGACGACGGCGCCGTCGGGATTGATCACGCGCCACATGCGATCTTCGCCGAACTGAAGAACCTGACCGCGCACGAGCGGCGCCGGCCGCCCGTCCGGCCTGTACACCGGTCTGACCTCATGAAAGAAGCTGTCCGTATCCATGAGCAGGGCGGTGTTGGCACGCTTTGGCGCGGCCACGGATGCCTCTGTCGCGCCGTCCGGATAACACCGGAATTCCCCGCCCTCGCAAACGTTGAAAAAGTTAACGGCGGTGGCGATTCGCAGGCGCCACTCGTCAAAAAGGCGGGAATGGTGCATGCAGATCAGTAGCCATTGCGGCGTGGTGCTGCGGCTAATGCCTCGGTATTCGGTGATGTCGGTGTGCGGGCCGAGCCATTGTCCGGCAACATAAAGATTTGCGAGGGCCGCGACCGGAACGACCACGGGTCGATCGAGCAGTTCGCGAGCGCCGGAAATGAACGCCTCGTGATATAGAAGCGGGTCCGCTTCGGGATACTTGGACTCCTCAGGCTCGACGAAACCCAGGTCGGCGTAGGTCTCTCGGAACTGACATGTGAAAGCGCGATCAAAGTCGAGCCAGTCCTCATGCGTCGGATCGTAAGGTTGGTCGTTTTCGTGACCCCGTTGCCGGGCCAGGTCGTAGAAACACTCGAATCGTTCAGGCAGCCCGGCGCCAATCTCCGTTGACGACATCTCGGCACTTGCCATGCGATAGGTTCCGACCCGCTCGCAAAGGTCGATGATGCCGCGGAGTTCTTCCTCCCCGAGAACGGGATCAACAAGATGATAGGTACCGTTCCGCGTTACTGATTCGTTCGGAGCAGCGTGGCCCGCGTCCGCCTGCGTCCACAAGTGGCCTATCCTCCTTCTCCACCGAGGTCGGGCATCCAGGGAAAGTCCGACTCGCGATGCTGATACATCAGGTCCTCCGCAAGAAGCTTGATCCTTGATGATACCCGTTTCATCGCATCTTGGGAAAATTTGGCCTCGTTGGGCAGCAGGCCGGGTTTCTCTGATGCCAAGGCCAACATCCGGATGGCCGCTAGCATGGTTGCGCCCGCTTCGACCCGCTCGTTGTGCTTTGGGCGCAGCGTAAAACAAAACCACCTGGCCATC
>MDTE01195037.1_pt1 | contig 41196 bp, 47 predicted proteins | sample 811231 | NCBI WGS metagenome assembly MDTE01 (sample SAMN05326651, study PRJNA326480) | marine metagenome | isolation source: seawater | place: Indian Ocean: Red Sea | collected 2010
AGCGATATAATCCCTACAGTCGGAATTGGGGCGTAGCCAAGTGGTAAGGCATCGGGTTTTGATCCCGTGATCGCAGGTTCGAACCCTGCCGCCCCAGCCAACTCTTGTGAAATCGGAAAACCGTCAGTCGTTTGCGCCATGTGCCTGTCGTACGCGCACCAACTGCTGCAGGCGGAACATCTGGCGGTCATGGATACCCGCTGCGCGCAAATGCTCGACCGTGTTCTCGAGATACTCCGCGGAGCTGCCGAGATAGCCCTCGGCCGTGGCCAGATGTTCCGCGACGCTGTCCTCGCGCAGGCGGCCCACATAACGCTCCGCCGTGCGATTGATCACAAAAGTGACGGCATTGACGGGTCCGTCCGGGGTCATCGCCGACACCCAGACCGCGGCATAGCTATCGAGCGCCATCTCGCGATCCCAGACGATGGAGAGTTCGTCCCGCTCGCGACCCTCGGGCAACTTGAAGACTATGCCGTTGCATGAGCCGCCGCGGTCGAGCGCTAGGACGAGGCCGGGCCGTTCCGGCGTGCCGCGTCCCAGCGGCGTCTGCAGGCAGAAGGAACGATGATAGCCCCAGATCCGCGCCGTGCGTTTCTCGCTGTAGTGGATTGCCGGGTTCCAGATGAGCGAGCCATAGCCGAACACCCACATGTCATGCGTGGGAGAGTCGGCGAAGAACGCGTCCAGTGCGGTAGCGCGTTCGGCGTCTGTCAATGGACGGATGTTCGTCACATGCTGCTGTTGCTTAAGCATGCGGTAGACTTCTCCGTTACGGATGGAGTCCCGGTTGAGCTTATTTGTCATTTCGAATCTGATTCAGGCGTCATGGTACCGTGTATATCAATCGACACAGGGGAACTGAACCGCGGTTGCGGGAGGGTAAATTCGGTTGAGGGCGGATGAGGTGCTGAGTTTCTGGTTCGAAGAATCGAGCCCCGAAGATTGGTTCGAACGCTCCGACGCGTTCGATGCGAAGATCGCTGCGCAGTTTGCCGATGTGGTTGCCTCGCGCTGATCATCCTGATCGATCAGTTATCCCGAAATATATGTCGGGACTCCCCGAGGCTTGGTCGGCCGATGCCGCAGCAGTCAACCTGATGCGTCGTGCGCTGGCCTATGGTTTCGATGTGGGGCTTTTCGTCACCGAGCGCAATTTCCTTTGCATGCCGCTGATGCTCAGCGAGGCGCCGGCCGATCTGGAGGACTGCGTGGCGCTGTTCCGGACACTGGCGGCAGGGTCAGCCGACGAGGCCCTGTCGCTGGAATTTGTCATCCGGCACCGGGACTTCATTGCCCGCTTCGGACGCTTCCCCCATCGCAATGATGTCCTCTGCCGCACCAGCACGCCCGAGGAAATCGCATTCCTGCTGGAACCCAATTCCTCTTTCTGAGGCTGTGGCGGATCAGGGAAGGTCGGCGAGCACGATTTCGGCGTCGCCGATGGCGGTGATCGTGATCTCCGTCTCCCCCCCGATGGCCGCACCGGCCCGCTCGCCGACCGCGGTGCCGTTCACCGTAACCGTGCCGCGCGACGGCACCAGATAGCCCTTGCGATCAGGGGCGAAGCCATGGGTCACGCTCTTGCCGGCGGCCAGGGTGGCGCCGAACAGTGCCGCATCCTGCTGGATTATCGGTGCATCGAGCGCGGTGTCCTGATCGCGTCCGGAGGCGAGCAGGACCAGAGCGCTTGCATGTTCGCCGCGCGGGAAAGCCTTTGTTTCCCAGCGGGGAGTGTGGCCGTCGCGGTCGGGTGTGATCCAGATCTGGAAGATGCGTGTCGTCACGTCCCCGACATTGAATTCTGAATGCCGGATCCCTGTACCTGCGCTCATGATCTGCACGTCACCGGCCTCAGTGCGGCCGCGATTTCCGAGATTGTCCTCATGGGTGATCGCGCCCTCGCGCACATAGGTGATGATCTCCATGTCGCGATGGTCGTGGGGTGGAAAGCCGCCCTTGGCAAAGATCGTGTCATCGTTCCACACCCGCAGCGGGCCAAAGCCCATTCGGTCCGGGTTCATGTAGCCGCCGAAGCTGAAATGGTGATGTGCGTCGAGCCATTCGTTGCGGAAGTGGCCTAGGTCGTCTAGCGCGGTGACGTCGATCATGCTGCGGCCTCCAGACGGCCGCGGTCATGCGGCGCAGTGAAATCGATGTCCGGGCCTTTGGGTACGATGCCGGTCGGGTTCACGGTTGCATGGCTGCCGTAATAATGGGTCTTGATGTGCCAATGGTCGATGGTCGAGGTCACGCCGGGCACCTGGTAGAGTTCGCGGGTGTGGTCCCAGAGGTTGGGATAGTCGATCAGTCGCCGGATGTTGCACTTGAAGTGCCCGTGATAGACCGGGTCGAAGCGCAACAGGGTGGTGAACAGCCGCCAGTCAGCCTCGGTGATGCGATCGCCTGCCAGATAGCGTTGCCGCGACAAGCGGTCGTCGAGCCAGTCCATCGTCTCGAACAGGTCGGTGACGGCCATTTCATAAGCCTCCTGCGAGCGCGCAAAGCCCGACTTGTAAACGCCGTTGTTGAGCGTGTGATAGATGCGCTCGTTCACGGCATCGATCTCGTCCATAAGCTCTGCGGGGCAATAGTCGCGTTCCGGATGTGCCGCGAAGGCGTCGAATGCGCTGTTGAGCATGCGGATGATCTCGGAGGATTCGTTGCTTACGATGGTGCCCGTATGTAGGTCCCAGAGCACCGGGACCGTGACCCGGCCGGTGAAGTTCGGTTCGGCTGCCTTGTAGATTTCGTGCAGATAGCTGGCGTTGATCACCGGATCGGGCACAACCCCCTTGCCGGGCTCGAACGTCCAGCCACTCTCGGCCATGTACCAGTGCACGACCGAAACCGAGATCACGTCCTCCAGCCCCTTCAGGGCACGGAAGATCATGGTGCGATGCGCCCAGGGGCAGGCATGGGAGACATACAGGTGATAGCGCCTGGACTCGGCCCTGAAGCCGCCGGTACCGGTCGATCCGGGGGCACCATCGGCGGTGACCCAGTTGCGGAAGGAGGTCTCGGGGCGTCTGAACGCAACGTCCTTCGCGTCATTCTTCGGTTCGACGGGCTGCCACACGCCTTCGATCATCATGCCCACGGCCAACTCCTCGCGCGGATGGGAAGCTCACTGGCGCATCAGGTGGGGCGGGCGGTCAGGAATGTCGAGGCGCGATGTTCGAATAACGAACGGTTTTTCGCTAATCGGCCCGCAAGCAATATCACTACCGCCCCTCGCGACGCCACGCGGCGACCAGGAACGCGCCGATCGCAAGCAACAGAATCAAGCCTTGGAGCAATGGCATCTCGCGCACGCCCGCGACGGCTGTGGCGTCGTTCCGCAAGAACGCGACCCAGCGTGCGGAGCTTTGCTGCGTCGATCCGTCACTGAGCGCGCGGCCTGCCCGGACGCGGCGCAATTCGGGCGGGCCGGATTCCGACATCCAGGCTACCCCGCCACCGGTCACCGCGGCAACGGGGCGCAGCAGTTCATCCGTCGCGGTCACGTCGGCAAACTCTATCGGATTGATGATACCGACCCCGGCGACTGCCGTCCGGCTGCCGTCGTCGAGCCGGTAGATGCCGGTCTCGGTGACGGTGAGGCTGCCGACGGCGCGGCCATCGCCCGTCTCCTCGAGTGTGACCGAGTTAACTTCGCCGGTCGGACCGGTCACGGTCACGGGCGCCGGGTCAGGCGCGAGGCTCCTCCGTTCGATCTCAATTGCGTCGCCACGGACCATGGCGGTGAGCTGGTCTTCCTCGAGTTCGGGCTCCTTCATCAGCCAATGGGCGAGGCGGCGCAGCAATTCGTTGTGCGGTCCGCCGCCCTCGAAGCCGCGCGCCCACAGCCAGATGTGATCGCTGAGTAACTGGCCGACGCGGCCCTCGCCGACCCGGTCCAGTATTAGGAGGGGGCGCCCCGCGGGCCCGTCCATAAGCACCGTGCCGGACTTGGGTCGCGCGTCGACATGGCGGAACCAGCGGCCCCAGTCAGGTGTGTCGTCGGCCGAGCCGAGGCCCGGAAGGTTGGCCGTCACCGGGTGCCGGCGTCCGACCTCGTTGACGTTGGCGACGAAGGGCGCGTCGGTCACCCTGCCGGTCGGTTCACTTGGCAGCACGGTCGCGAGCGCCGTGCGGTAAAGGCTGGTGGCGGGCGTGACCTCGGGTCCCGTCGCCTCGAGCAGCGCACCGCCGGATTCTACATAGTTGGCGATGTTGCGCAGGTAGATCGACGGCAGTACGCCCATGCGCCGGTAGCGATCGAAGATGATCAGGTCGAAATCGTTGAGCTTGACCTCGAAGAGTTCGCGATAGGGAAATGCGATCAGGCTGAGCTCGCGCACTGGCGTGCCGTCCTGTTTTTCGGGCGGCCGCAGGATCGTGAAATGTACGAGGTCGACCGACGGGTCGGCCTTCAGCAGATTGCGCCATGTGCGTTCGCCGGGATGCGGGGCGCCCGACACGAGCAGCACCCGCAGCCGGTCGCGAATGCCGTTGACGGTGACGACCGCCCGGTTGTTAGTCCGGGTCAGTTCTGCGCGGCCCGGCGCGACTGAAAGTTCGAAGACGCTCGTGCCGCCTCGGTCAACGACCAGGTCGATGCCGTGATCGACCCCGACCGGAAGTAGGATTGTACGACCGTCTTGGGCACCATTGTGCCGGATCGTGACTTGCGCTTGGCGCGCGCGGACCGCGAAGGGTTCGTCGATCCTCAGGGTGAGGCGCACCGTCTCGCCGACGATCCCGAAGCCGGGACTCTCGACGATGGTGAGTTTACGGTCACCCGCCGCGCGGTCACCGGTAAGGATTGTATGCACCGGTCCGCCGGTGTCGAGACCAAGGATATTCTCGGGCAGATCGTGTACCTGTCCGTCGGTGATCAGGACGGCGCCGGCGAAGCGGTCGCGTGGAATGTCGATCAGCGACCGGTCTAGGGCCGTGAACAGATGTGTGCCGTCACGCGGACCCGACGCCGGCGTCTCCGCGTCTCTGGCGACCGGCGCCTCGACGACCCGGAGCTCGAAGTTGCGCTGGGTCGCCGCCCATTCGGTGATCCGGGCGAGTGCTGCGTCAGCCTTCGCGCTGCGCGCGCCGATTGACTGACTCTGGGAACGGTCGACGACTACCAGCCCGATGTCCGAAAGCGGCGTGCGGTCCTCGATCACTATCGACGGGTTCGCGAGCACGGCTAGGACTGCAGCGGTCGCCGCGATTCGCCAGATCACCCCGGGCGCCGGCAGTCCAGGGCGCGGCGCGAAGAAACCGGCTAGCATGATGAGCATGCCCAAGACCACCATGGCGATCAGGGTGTCGAGCGGAAGCAGCGGGTCCCAGATGATTGAGGACGCAGCCATCGCTATTGTCCTAGCCGCTCGAGTATCTCGTCTACGTGCACTTGGTCGGCCTTGTAGTTGCCGGTGAGCGCGTACATCACGAGGTTGACGCTGAAACGGAAGGCCAGCTCGCGCTGTCGGGCGCTGCCCGGCACCACCGGAAACATCGGTCGACCGGTCTGATCGATCGCCCATGCGGCGGCGAAATCATTCGCGCCAATGATCACCGAGGAGACGCCGTCGTTCACCCGTTCGTCGGGTTGCTGGACGAAGAGCCGTCCGCCTTCCCAGCGCCCAGGGAACTGATGCAGTAGGTAGAAGGCCTTGGTCAGCACATGCCCGGCGGGAACTTCGAGCAGGGCCGGGATATCGAGCCCCTGCACCAGGCTGCGCAGGGTCTGGGTGCCGGAGCCTACGCCGCCGATGCCTGAAAGATTCTGGTCGCGCGTGTCAAACAGGACGGTTCCGCCGTTTCGCATGAAGGCGTTGATGCGTGCCTGCGCCGCATCCGACAGCGGTGCCTGGCGATCGGTCATCGGCCAGTAGATCAGAGGGAAGAAGGCCAGCTCGTCGCGTTCGACATCGAGGCCCACGGGCGCACCCGGTACGACCGATGTTCGCCGCGCGAGTATCTGTCCCAATCCGGCGAGGCCGGCGCGGCTGGTTTCGTCGACCTTTGTGTCGCCGGTCATCACGTAGGCCAGCCGCGTGTCTCTGGTCGCCTCAAGGGCGAACTGGTCACTCGACTGGGCCCAGCCCGAGGTCGTGCCGGCTGTGAGTATGCCCCCGGCCAAGGTAAGGCAGATCGCGACCGTAGTGGCGCCACGCGACAGTCGTGGAGTCAGGCCACGCAGAACCAGGGATACGATAAAATCGACGAGTAGCAGCATGAAGGCCGCGACCAGGAGCCAGACCCGCAGGTCGCGCTGCTGGGTCGGGCCGTAGGTGACGTTCTCGACGCCGGGCGCATGGGCGTCAAAAATCTCTGGCGCGAGGTGTGGGCCGAGATTGATCGCGCGGCGCGACTGGGTGCCGCCGTAGAACCCCGGTGGTGTCTGCGGTCCCGGGCCGACGTCGGCGTTGGGTCCGGCCGGAAGTGGACGACTGGTGGCGGGTGGTTTGGCCAGACGGCCGAAGCCGTCCAATGTCGCCAGAGGCGGCAGCGGACGGATGGCATTGGCCTCTGGGGCCACGCCGTGGCTGAGCGCGACGAGGCGCCGTAGCATGTCGACATACAGGCCGGAGAGCGCCAGCGATGACCATTCGGCGTTGGCCGTGGTGTGGAACAAGACGAGCCAGCCGTCGCCGCGTGGTTCGCCCGTGACCAGCGGCGTGCCGTCATGCAGCCGACCCCAGATTTTTGCCGCCAGCTCGGGCGAGGGCTGGGCTAGGACCTGACGGCGGATGACCACATCGTCAGATGGTTCCAGTCCGGCGAAGGGAGATGTCGCATCGAACGGCGCCAGGCGCGAGGGCCGGCCCCAGCTCATGACGCCACCGAATACGCGTCCGCCGCGACGCAGATCGACGGGCAGCAGGCGATCGCTGCCGTCGGCGAGGTTGGGTCCGGCGAAGCGTACTAGGACGCCGCCGTCGTCGATCCAGGCGTCGAGCCGGGAAATCTCGGACTTGGTTAAGTTGCCGATGTCCGACAGGATCATCACGGCGAGCTGTCGTTCCAGCAGAGTCTCGACGGTGCCGTTGCGCACTTCGGCGAAGGGTTCGAGCGCGCGGTTCAGATAGAAGGCGTTGCCGATCAGCGGCTGGTCTACTTGGGCGGTGTCGCCCGAAACAATGCCGACAGGCCGTCGCCGCAGGCTTTCGTCGAACAGCATGATCGCTCCCGCATGGCTGGCATTCTCGATGCCGATCCGCGCGATGCGGTTCCGTAGCTCGCTCGGCATGCTCAGGGGTACATCGACAAGTTCTACCCCGTCTTCGAATTCGAAGGCCCCGCGGCCGAGTAGCCGGCCAGTTTCGTCCGTCGCGACGAGCGCCGCGCTGCGCATGCCCGCCTTGTCGACGCGTGTCACGCGAATCCGGACGCCGTCGGATGTGTTCTCGCTCGCCGTGATCATCAGGGGATAATCGCCGGGTGCCGGGTGCACGAAGCGAAGCGCGCCGAGGTCCTGTAGCGCGCGTGCGAGCGGGGCCGTGGCCGCCTCCGGGTCTTCGAGGCCGCTCGCCAGCCAGACGGCGTTGGCGGGGCCGTCGAGGTCCGAGGCCTCGATCCGGGTGCGCACGTGTTCATGGTCTGCCGTCCAGGGCACCGGCACGATCGTGCGCAGACGATCGCGTGCCTCGGCCGCGGACATTGGACGCAGGGGGGTGCCGGTGCGCGCCGCGCCGCGTGCGGTCGTCGCGATGTAGACGGCGCGGTTTTCGCGGGCGGCCTCGTCGATCAGAGCAGCCGCCGCTTCGCGGCGCGCGGGCCAGTCGTCGCCGGCGCTCCATCCGTTGTCGATGACTATGACCAGCGGTCCACTAGTGCGCAGCACGCGACTGGGGTCGAGAACGGGATGGGCGAGCGCCAGGATGACGAGCGCAGTTAGGACAAGGCGAAGGGCGAGCAGCCACCAAGGTGTGCGGTGCGGGGTCTCCTCGTGCTGCGGCAACCCCATCAGTAGCCGGATGGACGGGAAGGCGACCCGGGCTGGGGCGGGCGGCACGGCCCGGAGCAACGACCACAGGACCGGCAGTGCTGCCAGCGCCGTTAGCAGCCAGGGCATGGCAAAGGAGAGTGAGCCGATGCTCAGCATCGCGGCTCAGCCTCCCGCCGCCTGTCGGTCGGCCATCGCCATGAATAGGCTCAGCAAGGCGGGCTCCGGCGGGGCGTCGGTTCGGTGGATGGCGAAGGACCATCCGGCCTGTTGGGCGAAGGTGGCGAGTGATGTCTGCAGCGCGTCGAGGCGTGCCATATAACCGTCATGCAGGGACTCCGCCCGCCTGACCAGCAGCTCGCCCTCGGTCTCGAGCCCGCGGAACCACGTGCGGCCGCGGAACGGGAGCCGTGCCTCGCTGGGGTCGAGGACCTGCAGCAGATGGCCACGAACGCCTCGAGCGGCCATGTCGCGCAGGAACGTCATAAGGGCATCACGATCGACCATGAAATCGCTGATCAGGACTACGTTTGCGTAGCGCGGCAGCGCCGGAACCTGCGGCACGTCGTAGTCTTGCGGCGCGCCGGCTATCTTGTGCATCACGGCCATCGCGATCCGGTCGAGAACGGCGCGCCCGGTTTCCGGTGGCTCCGGTCGGTCGAGCAGTGCGATCCGCTCGCCGCCGCGAGTGAGGAGCGATGCTAGGGCCAGCGACAGGACGGCCACGCGATCCTGTTTCTTGGGCAGGTCAAGGCGCGAGGCGTAGCGCATCGAGGCCGTCAGGTCCGGCCATAGCCAGATGCTCTGGGCGGCGTCCCATTCGGTCTGGCGGACATAGAGTCGATCCGAGCGCGCCGAGCGTCGCCAGTCGATGTCGGACGGGCTGTCGCCGAAGGCGAAACGCCGATACTGCCAGAAGGTCTCTCCCTGACCGACCCGGCGGCGGCCATGCACGCCCTGAGCGACCGTCGATGCCACCCGGTCTGCGGCCGCCAGCAACGGCGGGAAGGTGGCCGCGATCTCCTCGGCGTCGCGGCGGGTCGCCGTGTTGGGACCGGGCGCCATCTCAGGCACGCATCCGAATGACCCTGGAGCGAGTCACGGCGTGGCCTACTTGAACGGATCGCACAGGCTGTCGATCACGTCGTCCAGCGTCCGACCCTCTGCACGTGCCGCGAAGTTCAGGGCCATGCGGTGCCGCAATACCGCCGGGGCCAGCGCGACCACGTCGTCGATCGAGGGGGAGATGCGCCCCTGCAGCAGTGCCCGGGCGCGGGTCGCCAGCATTAGCGCCTGGCTGGCGCGCGGGCCGGGCCCCCAGGCGACCCAGTTGGCGATTTCTTCGCGGTCGGTTGTGTCGGGGCGCCCGGAGCGCACGAGCGCCAAGATCGCTTCGATGACGCTCTCGCCGACGGGCAGTCGGCGGACCAGCTGCTGGGCGGCTATTAGCTGGGCCGCGTCCATCACCTGCTTCGGCGAGCGAACTGCGAGTCCGGTGGTCACGAGCAGCATCTGGCGTTCGGCGTCGGTGTCCGGGTAGCCGATATTAACCTGCAGAAGGAACCGGTCGAGCTGAGCCTCGGGCAGGGGGTAGGTGCCCTCCTGCTCGATCGGGTTCTGGGTGGCAAGCACATGGAAGGGGCTGGGCAGTGCGTGGGTGTGCCCTGCCACCGAGACCTCTCGCTCCTGCATTGCCTGCAGCAGTGCCGACTGGGTGCGCGGGCTCGCACGGTTGATCTCGTCGGCCATAAGCACCTGCGTGAAGACCGGGCCGGGAAAGAACCGGAAGCTTCGCCCGTCCTCATTTTCGTCCAGGATTTCGGAGCCGATGATGTCGGCCGGCATCAGGTCGGGCGTACATTGAACGCGACGGGTTTTGAGGCCAAGCACGGTGCCGAGAGTCTCTATCAGTCGCGTTTTGGCAAGCCCGGGCAGGCCAAGCAACAGCAGGTGTCCGCCCGCAAGCAGGGTAATGATCGTTTCGTCGATCACCTCCTGCTGGCCGAAAATCACACGGCCGATGCCGTTGCGAACGGCGGCGAGCTGTTCGTTTACCTGCTCGATATCTGTAAAAATGGAATCCGTGACCGGGACATCCAGTTCCGATCGCACGACATCATCACTGGGCATCACTTTTCTCCCGCCAGTGCTACTGTTTGCGAACCATGGGCTCTAACAACAACAATCCTCAAGGCCTGTTCGAACGGATCGAGAAGTCCCGCGCCAAAGGTTCGTCCCGGCGCGAGCCGATCGATTGCGGCCACTTCGACATGCGCATTGCGCGCGACGGGACTTGGCATTATCGCGGCTCCCCCATAGGCCGTAAACCACTGGTCACGCTGTTTTCATCAGTGCTCAAGCGCGACGCCGACGGCCAGTACTGGCTCGAGACACCGGTCGAACGCGGGCGCATCGACGTGGATGACGCGCCCTTCACCGCCGTCGAGCTCGACGCGACCGGTGCGGGCTGCGACCAACAGCTCATATTCCGCACCAATCTTGACGAAATGGTGATGGCGGGTCCGGAACATTCGCTGCGGGTGTTGTTCGACGAATCGACCGGCGAACCGTCACCCTATGTCCATGTGCGCGATGGGCTCGAGGCCCTGTTGACCCGCGCGGTCTATTACCAGCTTGCCGAGCTCGCGGTGGAAGACCCCGGCACAGGTCTGTTCGGGGTGTGGAGCGAAGGAATGTTCTTTGCGCTCGAGGCGGGCGAGGGATCGACGGGAGAACAAGCGAAATCATGAGCCCGGCAGTGCCTGACCGCGAACAGATTACCGCGCGTATCCGTGAGACCCAGTCCCATCTCGATGTCCGACGCAGCAGCGGTGCGGCCGTCACGCAGATGCTGCACTACGATTCCGATGCGGAACCGGGTGAGCTGCCCGCAAAGCGGCGCGGTGATCATGACCTGAACGAGATCGGCATGCGGCCGAAGCCGCCGCTGACTCCGGCGGCCGTCCTAGTGCCTTTGCTCGATCACGGCGACCGGATCACGGTGCTCCTGACCGAGCGCGCAGCCGATTTGCGCGCCCATGCCGGACAGATTAGCTTTCCCGGCGGGCGGATCGACCCCGAAGACGCGAGTCCCGAAGCCGCCGCGTTGCGCGAGGCGAACGAGGAGGTCGGACTGCCACTGACGTCGGTCGAACTGGTCGGCCGGCTGGATACCTACGAGGTCCGCACAGGTTTTGAGATCACGCCCGTGGTTGGCCTCGTCGAGCCCGGCTTCGATCTGGTCTGCGAGCCCGGTGAGGTCGCGGACGTCTTCGAGGTGCCGCTGGCCTTCATCCTCGACCCCGCTAATCACGAGCGCCAAAGCCGGGTTTTTCAGGGCAAGCGTCGCTATTTCTATGTGTTGCCCTTCGATGACCGATACATTTGGGGAGCGACCGCGGGTATGCTCGTAAATCTTTATGAGGTTCTGACCGGCCAGACGGCGCGCTGGCGCTAGTCACCGGTCGCAAGACAGCGTCGGGCACGCCCGGCGGCGCCGGAAAAACATGACTCCCAGCCGCATGATCGAACAGCAGGAATGGATGGCGGATCGCGATTTGCGGGCCATCTTCGCGGCGCTGCAGGCGTCCGGCGATCCGGAGCCGGCCTTGTTGTGCGTCGGCGGATGTGTCCGCGACGCACTGATGGATCGCCCGGTGGTGGATGTCGATCTGGCGACGGTCCATCCCCCCCACATAGTTACGGCCCGGCTCGCAGCCGCGGGAATCAACTTACTCCAGATTGGCATCGCGCACGGCACCGTGGTTGCCCGGTTCGGCCGGAAGCTGTTCCAGATCACGACCCTGCGGGTCGATGTGGAGACCGACGGCCGCCACGCGACCGTCGCCTACACCGACGACTGGACGGCCGATGCGTCGCGGCGCGACTTCACCATAAACGCGCTCTATGCAGATCTTGACGGCAACCTCTTCGATCCGCTCGGCGGTATTCCAGACGTGCAGGCGCCGCAGGTCCGGTTCATCGGCGACCCCAAAGCGCGCATCGAAGAGGACGCACTACGCATCCTGCGCTTCTTCCGATTCCACGCGCAGTTCGATTTGCCTGCCCTCGACGCACCGGGCCTGGCGGCATGCCGACAACAACTTGATCAGCTCTTGAATCTCTCGGGCGAACGCGTCCGCGAGGAACTATTTAAGATCCTGATGACGCCTGCGACCGGCTGGATGCGGAAACATATCGAATATATTGACCTTTTTCAGGCGCTCTTTCCGGCCGAAACCAGACCCGAGGTCGGCTTCACACTCCCCTTCATTGTTGCGCGCGAGGATGCGCTCGACATGCGCGACCCGCTGCGCCGCCTGGCCATGCTGACGCCCGATCCAGACGTTGCCGCGGCAGCGGCGACGCGGCTGAATCTGTCGAAGGCCGAAGGAGCGCGACTAAAGTCGATGGCGGCGAGCCCGCCTGGCATGACGCCGAAGCTCTATCCCCACACGCGGAAGCTTAGGCTCTACGCGTTGGGGGTCGAAGCATGGCAGGACGCAGTCATTCTGAGCTGGGCCCGAGCGGAGTCAGCCGCTGCCGAGTGTTCGGATTTCGAGGTCTCGCCGGAAGTCGACTGGCTGGAGCTGCTGCGGTTCCCCGAGGTCTGGCCGGTCCCGGCGTTTCCGCTTAAAGGGTCGGATGTGCGAGCCCTCGGGGTTGTCGAGGGGCCGGATATCGGCCGGCATCTGGCCGCGGTCGAGAACTGGTGGATGATCCGTGACTTCCGGCCTGACCACGCGGCCTGTGTCGCGAAGTTGAAGTGGCGAATGCATTGGCGTGGGCTCCGACGTCTGTTCGGCGGCATGTAGGTCCTATTCAGTGTGCACCAGTTCGCCCAACATGGGGACTTTCACCTCTTCGTTTTACAGCCGCTTAAAGGTGATGGTCATGCCCTTGTCGGTGAGCACTCGCTGGTAGATCTGCAGCTCCGGGCCGCCTGCCTCACTGGTGGCGAGCGAGTAGACCACCATCGTAACGCCGTCGATCCCCGCCCAGCGGGCGTTTTCGCCGCGAAGGGGTTGGGCATTTCCGACTTCTGGAACAGGATTCTCGAGCAACATGATGAAGACGTTTTCCTTGTTTTAGACTTGCATCAAGCTCTCCGAAACCTCTCGCCGCTTGACCCCGTCGCCGACCTAGCCCGCATCCGCGTAGCGGATGGCAGTAATCCAAGTCAGGGTGAAGTCCTCATTCTTGTAGCGCTCGACGGTGACGTCGAGGTCACGCACTTCCCGGTGGTATTCGACGGTGAAGATTGCGGTGCCCGCGCCCACATGGTTGACGAAGAATTTCTCTATAGCCTCCGTGGCCTGAGCGGTGCTGGTCAGCGCCGCGGTTGCGACCAGTATGGCCAGCCCTGTCATCGCGGTACGTGCCGCCTTTAGAAAATATACTCGTAAGCTCATACCGGGTCTGACCTCTGATCTTCGTGTGGTCTAGTTCCCGACCTTGACGAGCCGAGCATCGACCTCGCGTTGCGGCTCGCCGTTGGCGACATTGATCAACTTGAGGTGCATGCCGGTACCTTTAAGTGTTCGTTTGTAGGTCTGGATCACATAGCCGCCCGCCTCGGTGATTTGCATCACGTAGACCGACAGGGTCTGCTTCTCGATCTGCGCCCAGGTGAGCCCCTTGCCGCGCGGGTCTTGGCGGCCGACCGCATTGAAGAAGTTGGCCGTGTCGCCCGGCGTGAAGTTAATGCGCTGGGTGCGTCGGCGGATGTCGGAGTTATTCCGATCACCGCCGCCGCGGATCACGCTGGTCCATTCGACGTAGAAGCCAGTACCCTCGGCGCCGATCTTCACGTCGAGATCGCGGACGGTAACGCCGAAATACAGAGAGTCGCTGTTCTCGGCGACGCCTGAACCTTGGAAATGCCCGTAGAAGGACTTCACCGGCAGATCGTCCGCCATCGCGGCGGTCGCACCGAGCCAGCTCGCTGCGACCAGTATGACGGTGGCCAGAGGCGTGATGAGATAATGGCGAGTGCGGGCCATGGTCTCTCCAATCCTGCGCACGGGGGCCAGCCCGGCTTGGCCGAGTGACATGTATCAGATCCCGAAACTAGCTCAGGGCGGACGATATAGGAACTCCATGCGTAGCGGAATTTCGGACCGACTTAGTGGCTCCCGGCACTAGGACCAGGTGACGACCGGCGGCAGGGACATCAGGATCGCATCGACGTTGCCCCCGGTCCTGAGCCCGAAGGTGGTGCCGCGGTCGTACAGCAGGTTGAACTCCACATACCGGCCGCGGCGTTGGAGCTGATGCGCGCGCTGGTCGTCAGTCCAGGATTTGTTCATGTGTTGGCGTACGATCTTGGGATAGACGTCTCGGAACGCCCGACCCACATCTTGGGTAAAGGAGAAGTCCGCCTCCCAATCGCCGTTGTCCAAATAGTCGAAGAACACGCCGCCGACGCCCCTAGACTCGTCGCGATGCGGCAGGTGGAAATACTCATCGCACCAGGCCTTGAACTTGGGGTGATAGTCCGGATCGTGCGCGTCGCAAGCCGTTTTGAGCGCGCCGTGGAAACGTGCGGTGTCATCATCATTGGGATACATAGGCGTCAGGTCCGCGCCGCCGCCGAACCAGCCCTTCGTTGTCACGATGTGGCGGGTGTTCATGTGGGCCGCCGGCACCAGCGGTGATTGCATGTGCGCCACCAGCGAGATGCCTGACGCCCAGAACCGGCCGTCATCTTCGGCCCCGGGAATATTCTGGCGGAAATCCTCGGAGAAGACGCCCTCGACGGTCGAGATGTTGATGCCGACCTTCTCGAACACGCGCCCGCGCATAATCGACATCACCCCGCCGCCGCCCGGCGCGTCGTCCTGATCTCGGCGATCCCAGCTGGTCCGCTCGAACCGGCCGGCCGGCCGGTCGGCGAACGGGCTGTCCGTCGGCCCGTCCAGATCGTCCTCGATCGCCTCGAATGCGTCGCAGATCTGGTCGCGCAGGGTCGCAAACCAAGCCGAAGCGCGTACCTTGTGATCCGTGTCCGTCATCGCCTGTTCACCGTGTCCAACGTGGGAAAACCGTTTTGTTGCCGCAGCGCCTCGCCGAGCACGATCGCCAGTGCGGTGACGACGTTCAGCGAGCGCAGGCCTGCGCGCATAGGCACGCAGATCCGTGCGCCGGCGCGCGCGTGAACCGGTTCCGGAACCCCATCGCTCTCGCGGCCGACGAGCAACGTATCTTCGGGCCCGAAGGCAAAGTCAATGTGCCGTTCTGTCGCCTTGGTGCTGAGGAGGACGAGGCGCCGCGGCGGTACCAAACAGGCCTCGAAACGGTCCCAGGAGGTGTGATGGGTAAGCTGGACGTGATCCAGATAGTCCATGCCCGCACGCCTTATACCAGGGTTCTGCAGCACGAAACCGGCCGGCCCGATAAGGTCGACGGGCAGATCCAGGCAGGCGGCTAGGCGGAGAATGGCGCCCGCATTCTGTGGAATGTCTGGCTGGAAGAGGGCGATGCGCATGCGGATCGTCTCCGATACCGGACCCTGGTCCGGCAATTCGGTGGAAAAGAAGGGGCCAAGGCGGACTTGGCAAACGCTTGGGACTTCGATTATACCCGGACTAAGTGTAGTGTATTAAAGGTTTTGGAGGGGTTCCTGGACAGTGCATTCAGACGGATCGTGACGCGCAGGGCTTCACCATTGCGGCACGGTGTCACATTGCTTCGAACCGGAAATTCGCATACCGAAAGATACCTTGCCCTTCCGGTCTCAAGGCGGAGGAATCCTGCCGAATTAAGGACATTTTCTCATGAGCGATGATACTCAGGATCACGACGGTCATTCTGGGAGCCGACGCGATTTTCTTTACCTGTCAGCCGGCGCGTTCGGCGGCGTGGGCGGTGCGATTGCACTCTGGCCCTTCGTCCATTCCCTGAACCCCGCCGCCGACGTGTTAGCGCTGTCTACCATCGAGGTGGATGTGTCTCAGGTCGAGGTTGGGCAGCGGGTGACGGTCAAATGGCAGGGCAAGCCGGTCTTCATCGATCATCGCACTGAGACTGCGATCGAGGAGGCTCGTGACACGCCGCTGAGCGATTTGCGCGATCCGCAACCGGACGAGTCCCGCGCGGAACGGCCCGATTGGCTGGTGGTGATTGGCGTCTGCACCCATCTCGGTTGCGTGCCGAAGGGGCAGAAGCCCTCGGAGAACCGCGGTGACTGGGGCGGTTGGTTCTGTCCGTGCCACGCATCCCATTACGACACGTCGGGTCGCATCCGGAAGGGCCCGGCACCGCTCAATCTGCCGGTGCCGCCGCTCACCTTCCTGAACGATACCACCATCAAGATCGGCCGAGGCTAGACATGAGCGCTGGAAACCAAAAACCCGTCGGCACCGGTCTGGTCAAGTGGATTGACGCTCGGCTGCCCGTCTTTAGCTATATGCAGAAGGAATATGCCGAGTTTCAGTCCCCGAAGAACTTCAACTGGTTCTGGAACTTCGGTGCGATCCTGACTTTCATGCTCGTGCTGATGATCCTCACGGGCATCGTGCTGGCGATGCAGTATCAGCCCAACACCACGCTGGCCTTCGATTCCGTCGAGCGTATCATGCGCGACGTGAACTTCGGCTGGATGCTGCGATATATGCACGCGAACGGTGCGACCTTCTTCTTCATCGCCGTATACATCCACATGTTCCGCGGCATGTATTACGGATCCTACAAGAATCCGCGCGAGCTGCTGTGGATTCTCGGCGTGATCATCCTGCTGCTGCTAATGGCGACGGCGTTCATGGGCTATGTGCTTCCTTGGGGCCAGATGAGTTTCTGGGGCGCGACGGTCATCACCAACCTGTTCTCGGCAATCCCGCTGGTAGGCGATTCGATCGTTACCCTGTTGTGGGGCGGCTTCTCGGTCGACAACCCGACCCTGAACCGATTCTTCGCGCTGCACTATCTCTTCCCGTTCCTGATCTTCGGGGTGGTGGTGCTGCATGTGGTCGCGCTTCATGTGTCGGGCTCGAACAACCCGCTGGGCGTCGACCCCAAGGGACCGCAGGATACGGTGCCGTTCCACCCCTACTACACGATGAAGTACAGTGCCGGACTGGCGATCTTCGTCACGATCTTCGCCTTCTTCGTGTTCTTTGCGCCGAACTTCTTCGGAGAGCCAGAGAACTATCTCGAGGCGGCGCCGCTCAACACGCCGGCGCATATCGTGCCCGAATGGTACTTCCTGCCCTTTTTCGCGATCCTGCGTTCGATCACCTTCGACATCTGGTTCATCGAAGCCAAGCTCGGCGGCGTTATCGCGATGTTTGCGGCGATCTTCGTGCTGTTCGTCCTACCTTGGCTGGACAAGTCGCCGGTGCGCAGCGCCAAGTTCCGGCCGATGTACAAGTGGTTCTTCTGGATCTTTCTGCTCGATTGCGTGCTTCTCGGATGGGTCGGTGGAAAAACGCCGGACGATCTGGTCTTTGACGGTTTGGGCCTGAAGGTTCTTCATCTGGGTTGGCTGTCGACCTTCTGGTACTTCTTCCACTTCCTGATTTTGCTGCCGCTGCTTGGCATCTTCGAGAGACCGAAGCCATTGCCCAAGAGCATTTCCGAACCCGTTTTGGGGGGCGGATCCGCCGGGGCCTCGGCAACCGCCAAGCCGATGGAGAAGGCGTAATGGGTATTTTTTCCAAGATGCGCCGCACAGCGGCGGTCGTGGGCATCGCTGGGTTTGCGGCGGTGGTCTCGGCGGCGGCGTTCGCCGCGGGCGACGCCAAGGAGCCCAAGAACCGGGACTGGCACTTCGAGGGGATCTTCGGCACCGTGGACCGGGCCTCGGCCCAGCGCGGCCTGCAGGTCTACATCGAGGTCTGCGCGGGCTGCCATTCGCTCAAGCAGGTGGCCTACCGGAACCTGGCCGACCTCGGTTTCACCGAGGCCGAGATTAAGGTGATCGCGTCGGGCTTCGATGTGACTGACGGGCCGAACGACGATGGCGAGATGTTCGAGCGGCCGGCGATCCCGTCCGACCGATTCGTCTCTCCGTTCCCGAACGAGGAGGCTGCCAAGGCCGCCAACAACGGTGCGAACCCGCCGGACCTGACCCTGCAGGTCAAGGCCCATCCGGGTGGCGCGGATTACATCCACGCGCTTCTGACCGGTTATGTCGATCCGCCGGCTGGCACCGAGGTGCCCGAGGGTTCGAACTACAATGCCTACTACGCGGGGAACTTCATTGCTATGCCGCAACCCCTGTACGCGGACGGTGTGGAGTATGCTGACGGCACGCCGGCGACCATCGAGCAGATGGCGACCGATGTAGTGAACTTCATGCAGTGGGCGGCCGAGCCCGAGATGGAGCAGCGAAAGAAGATCGGCTTCAAGGTTGTGATCTTCCTGATCATCCTCAGTGCGATCCTGTATGCTGGCAAGCGTAAGATGTGGGCAAACGTCGATCACTGATCGAAGCGATATCAGACGGATAGGCCGCTTGCGGAGCCGCAGGCGGCCTTTTTGTTAAACGCCGGGACGCACATTCGGTAAACTCGGAGTGTATGCACCACACGAACAACTCCTTTGGGGGGAAAATATGGCGCGCGAAACCATCGTCACATGTGCGGTGACCGGCGGTCACCAGAACTTCCATGATCACCCGGATTTCCCGATTTCGCCTAAGCAGATCGCGGAATCGGCGATCGAGGCCCGCAAGGCCGGCGCGGCCGTGGCGCATATCCACGTGCGCGAGCCTGATGGGTCCCGCTCGGGCAATCCGGAATATTTCCGTGAGGTCGTCGAGCGCATCCGCGATGCCGACTGCGATGTCCTGATCAACCTGACCACGGGCGAGGGCGCCCGCTATTTCCCGAGTGAGGAGGATCCTCAGGTTGGAGGGCCGGGAAGCTCGCTTTCCACGCCGGAGGTCAGGGTGCGCCATGTGCTCGACCTGCGGCCCGACATCTGTACCCTAGACGTGGCAACCATGAATTTCGGCGAGGCGGTGTTCATGAACACGCCGGCACATCTGCGGCGCATGGCAGAACTTATCAAGGATGCCGGCGTGAAACCCGAAATCGAGGTGTTCGAGCCCGGTCATATCCGGCTTGCGGTCGATATGATCAAGAATGGCTACATCGAATCTCCGCCTCTTTTCCAGCTCTGCCTGGGTATTCCCTGGGGCTCGCCGGCGACGCCGCAGATGGTGCAGGTCATGCACTCGATGCTGCCGACCGATGCCAACTGGGCAGCTTTCGGTATCAGCCGCTGGGAGTTCCCGATCGTCGCTGAGGTGGTCAACAATGGCGGCCATGTGCGCGTCGGCCTCGAGGACAATCTTTATCTAAGTAAGGGCGAGTATGCGAGCAACGGCCAGCTCGTGGACAAGGCGGTCCGCATCATGCGCGAGCTCGACGCGGAGCCCGTCGAACCCGAACGGGCGGCCGAGATGCTCGATCTCCTGCCGCGGGCCCAGTAGGCCTCGTGCCGGCCAATCACGACAGCGTACCCCCCATGCTGGGCATCATTGGCGGCAGCGGCATCTATGATGTCGAGGGGCTGAGCGATGTGCGCTGGGAGGCTGTGGATACGCCTTTTGGCAGCCCTTCGGATGAGCTGATGTTCGGTACCCTCGACGCATTCCCGATCGTGTTCCTGCCGCGTCATGGCCGCGGACATCGCGTGCCGCCCTCGGAGCTCAATTTCCGGGCTAACATCCATGCCCTTAAGAGCGTCGGCGTCACCGATGTCGTCTCCCTGTCCGCCGTGGGGTCCCTGCGCGAGGATCTCGTGCCCGGCACCTTCGTGGTGGTTGACCAGTTCATCGACCGGACCTTTGCGCGGGTGAAGTCGTTCTTCGAGTCGGGGCTCGTAGCTCATGTGTCCATGGCGGACCCGGTCTGTGGGCGTCTAGTCGAGCACATCATGGCGGCGGCCGGTGAGCTGGATATTGATATCGTCCGCGGCGGGACTTATCTCGTCATGGAGGGACCGCAATTCTCGACGCGTGCAGAGTCCGAGCTCTATCGGAGCTGGGATTGTTCGGTAATCGGCATGACCAACATGCCCGAGGCGAAGCTCGCACGCGAAGCGGAGCTCTGCTACGCGACGGTGGCGATGGTGACGGATTTCGATTGTTGGCATGACGATCATGACGAAGTGACGGTCGATAAGATTATTGAAATTCTCATGTCCAATGCCGGCAAGGGGCGGAGCCTCGTAAGGGCACTGGCGCCGCGTGTCGCGCCGCGGACGGCGCAGTGTACGCAGGGCTGCCACACCAGCCTCGACAATGCGCTGATTACGGCACCCGAGGCACGCGATCCGGCGGTCGTCGAGCGCCTGGCGACCATCGCGGGGCGTTTCCTCGACTGAAACCTCCTTTGTTTCAAGGGCTTGTGTGGACGTGCTTTCTGCACCGCCGCGTACGTAATAGAATGACATGAACGGCAATTGGCTCCCGTCGGGGCCGGCAAGATTGCCCGGGGAGACGGAAGCCATGCCAGACGCGAACGGCCATGAGAAAGTGACCGACCGCCCCATCGTCGGAATCGACCATGCCCTAATCGGCGTCGCCGATCTGGATGCGGCGCGCGATGCTTTCGAGCGTCTCGGCTTTACCGTGTCGCCGCGCGGGCGGCATATCGGCTGGGGTACCGGCAACTACACGATCATGTTCGAGCATGACTATGTCGAGTTGATCGGGGTCGTGGACCCGACCCAGTACATCCACCGGCTCGATGAGTTCCTCAAAACCGGCGAGGGGTTGTTGAATGTCGCGCTGGGTACCGACGATGCGGAGGCGGCGTTCCGCTGGCTGCAGGCGGAAGGCGTCGATGCGTCGCCGCCCGAACAGCTGCAGCGGCTGCTGGAGACGGACCAGGGAGACGAAACCCTGCAATTCCGCAACGTGTACCTGCCGAACGACCTGACCCCCGGACTTAACACCTTCGCCTGCGAGCACCGCACGCCGGACAAGATCCGCCGGCCGAGCTGGCTGTCGCACCCCAACGGTGCGAGGCGGATCGCCGAGGTCACGATCGTCATGGAGACGCTCGACGGGGTGCGCGATGCCTATGTGCGCCTCTTCGGCGAAGAGGCCGTTTCAGGTGACGAGCGCAGGGGTAATATCACGGTTGATACCAGTCGGGACGAGCTCTGGTTCGTCACGCCGAAGAGCTTCCCCGAGCGCCACTATGACAAGAAGATCGACGAGAGCCTGCCGCTGCCGCGTCTCGCCGCGCTCACCCTCGAGGTCGCCGATACCCAAGCGACTGCGCTCTACCTGACGGGGCAGCAGGTGGCGTTCGAGCGCGACAGCACCGACGCTGTCATCGTCTCGTCGGAGGAGGCCTGCGGGACCTTCCTCGTCTTCGCAGACACGCCCGAGGGCTGATCAGCCGATATTCGCTGCCAGGAATTCCAGCGTGCGTTCCATCGCCTGGCCGGCCGCTTTCTTGTGATAGGAGCCGCGGCGCGAGCAGCTGAAGCCGTGCCCGGCGCCCTCGTAGATGAAGCTCGGAATGTCGGGATGGTCAGCCTCGACTGCGGCGACCCCATCCAGCGGGATGCCCGCATCCTCGGCGCCCCAGTGGAACATCACCGGGCATTTTGGTGTCTCGCTGCTGTTTGTCAGGATGTCGCCGCCATAGTAGCAGGCGACTGCGGATACCCTTGAGCGGGCGGCCGCGAACCAGGCGACCGAGCCGCCCATGCAGAAGCCGACCACGCCGATCTTGCCGGCGCCGTCGAGTTCGTCAATAGCAGCATCCACGTCCTTGATCACGTCGTCCCAGTCTAGCGCACTCTTGAGAGCGCGGCCCTTGGCCATGCCGTCCTCGTTGAAATCGAGAACAGCGTCACGCTCATGCCGGTCGAACAGGGCCGGTGCGATCGCCACATATCCCTCCTTGGCGAAGTTGTCGACGGTCTCGCGGATGTCGTCGTTGACCCCGAAGATTTCTTGGATGATCACGACTCCACCGCGCACGGAGCCGTCGGGCTCGGCCTTGTACGCGTCGAGCTGATGGCCGTCGGCGGCCGTCAGTTTCAGATTCGCACCCATGTCATTTCTCCCCTGCCAGGTTGATTGGTTTTCCGCGCGCTATCCTAGTGGTCTAGACATTGAAGCGAAACAACATCACGTCGCCGTCCCGGACCTTGTAGTCGCGGCCTTCCTGGCGCATCCGGCCAGCATCTCGCGCGCCAGATTCCCCGCCGTGTTCCACATAGTCGTCATATCCGATAGTCTCGGCACGGATGAAACCCCTTTGGAAGTCGGTATGGATGCGGCCGGCCGCTTCATAGGCGGTCGCGGCGCTGGCTACGGTCCAAGCGTGGGTTTCCTTTGGGCCCACGGTGAAGAAGGTGATCAGCTGCAGCAGACCGTAGCCGGCCTGGATGACCCTGGACAGGCCGGTCTCGGTGAGACCGAGGCCCTCAAGATACTCGGCCCGATCACCGAGGTCGTCGAGTTGCACAATCTGGGATTCGATCTCCGCGGACACGATCACCGTCGCCGCGCCATTGGCTGCCGCCATGGCCTCGACCCCGGCCGTGTGCGCGTTGCCATTGGCAGCCGAATGCTCGTCCACGTTGCAGACATAGAGTACGGGCTTGGCAGTCAGCAGTTGCAGCTCGCGGAAGTCGGATTGCTGGTCGTCCGATATGTCCGCCGCGCGCGCCGGACGTCCGTCCTGCAGCACGGTCATCACCGGTTCGAGCAGCTGAAGCTGGGCGCGGGCGTCCTTGTCGCCGCCCTTGGCGCGTTTCTCGGTGGCCTCGAAGCGACGTTCCATGGCATCGAGGTCGGCGAGCAGAAGTTCTGTCTCCACGATCTCGGCGTCACGCACCGGATCGACCTCTCCCTCGACATGCGTGATGCCGCCATCGTCGAAACAGCGCAGCACGTGACAGACCGCATCCACCTTGCGGATATGTGAGAGGAACTTGTTGCCAAGTCCCTCGCCCTTGTTGGCACCACGCACCAGGCCGGCGATGTCGACGAATTCGAGGTAGGTCGGGACGACCTGCGCCGAGGACGCTAGTTCGGCGAGGACAGCCAGCCGGTCGTCGGGCACCGCGACGCGACCGGCATTCGGCTCGATCGTGCAGAACGGATAGTTCGCCGATTCCGCCTGCGCTGTAGCGGTGAGCGCGTTGAAAAGAGTCGACTTGCCGACGTTGGGCAGACCCACGATTCCGCAGTTGAAACCCATCTCAGTCGCGTCCTCGTAGCCGGTTCATGGCCCGCGACAGGGCGCTGCCAACCGCGGTATCCGGTTCGCCCGGCCCGTTCTCCGCCGTGAAAGTCTGCCCGGCGGTGCCTAGTTTTGCCCGGGACGCTTCGCTCTCGTCGTCGGGCTTTTCCCTTGTACCCTGTGTCGCCATCGCGACCCGGTTCATGAAATCGCTTGCCCGGCCGTCGAACAGGGCCGGCAGCTCGTCGGCGACGGCGGCCAGCTCGCGGGAGAGCCAGTTCTGGTCCGCCTTGGCGAAGTCGCCCAGCACATAATTCCTTACCCGGGCTTTGTCTCCAGGATGGCCGATACCCAGCCGCACGCGCCAGTAATTTTTGTCTGGCAGATGCGCGTCAATGCTGCGCAACCCGTTATGGCCGGCATGTCCGCCGCCCTGCTTAACCCGGATTTTGGTGGCCGCGAGATCGATCTCGTCATAGATCACGATCACGTCTTCGGGCGCGAGTTTGAAGAAGCGTAGGGTCTCGCCGACCGCGCGCCCGGACTCGTTCATGAAGGTGGTAGGCTTGAGCACGATCACCCGCTCGCCGGCGATCTGGCCCTCGCTGACGTCCCCCTGAAACTTGGCGCGGGGCGGAGAAAGGCCATGGCGGCGAACGATTTCGTCCGCCGCCATGAAGCCGATATTGTGCCGGTTGTCCTTATGTTTTGAACCGGGATTTCCCAGTCCCACAACCAATCGCATTGTCTGCTCGCCCGTCTGCGGGGAGGCGGGCTACTCCTCGCCGTCCCCGGCGTCGTCCTCGCCGCCGCCTTCACCATCGGTGTTTGCGGCCGCTTCGCCCTCTTCACCTTCGGCATCCTGATCGATCTCTTCTTCCACCGGCGCCACGGTCGGTGCGGCGATCGTAGCAATTGTGAAGTCGCGATCGGTGATAGTCGGCTTCACGCCGTCGGGCAGGGTGATGTCCGATATATGAATACTATCGCCGACGTCGAGACCGGTAAGGTCGGCCACGAACTCTTCCGGGATCGCGCCCGCACGGCAGACCACCTCGATCGCGTAGCGGACGATGTTGAGGACGCCGCCGCCCTTGAGGCCGGGGGATGCGTTCTCGTTGATGAAGGTTACTTGGATCTCGAGGTTGATGCGCGTCCGCTCGGTAACGCGCAGGAAGTCCAGATGCATAGGCACGTCTGTGACTGGGTGCACCTGCAAGTCGCGACACAGGACCTGCTGCTGGTTGCCATCTACCTCGATGTCGAACAGCGTGGCGAAGAATCCGGGCTGCCCGAGTGCCGCCCGCAACTGCGCTGGGCTGATCGAGATGGTTTCGGGGTCCTTGCTCGCGCCATAGATCACCGCCGGCACCTTGCCGTCCCGGCGAGTTGCACGGGCGGCCCCCTTGCCGACCTGTGCACGCGACTCCGCGTTAAACGTCACGGTATTCGCCATAATTCACTCCTTTGACCCGGTAATGCCTCCAAGGGTGCCATCACCGGAACGGTTCACCATCGACGCGGAATGCGCCGAATCTTAGTTGAACAGACTTGAAACCGAGGCTTCGCAGCTGATGCGATCGATCGCCTTGCCCAACAGGGGGGCGACCGTCAGCTGCCGGATATTACTCGCCACGCGCACCGCTTCGGTGGCCTGAATCGAGTCCGTCATCACCAGGGTTTCCAGCGGAGATGCCGCAACCCGCCCAACCGCGCCGCCCGATAACACGCCATGTGTGACATAGGCAGACACCGACTTGGCGCCTTGATTCACCAACGCTGAAGCGGCGTTGCACAACGTGCCGGCGCTATCGCAGATATCGTCGACAAGTATGCAGCGTCGCCGGTCGACGTCGCCGATGATGTTCATCACTTCGGAGACGCCAGCCCGTTCGCGGCGCTTATCGATGATCGCGAGGTCGGCGTCAAGCCGCTTGGCGAGCCCCCGGGCACGCACGACACCGCCCACATCGGGGGACACGATGACGAGGTTTTCGTTCCCACCCAAGCTCTCGATGTCTTCCGAGAAGAGCGGTTCGGCGTAGAGATTGTCGACCGGGATATCGAAGAAGCCCTGAATTTGTCCCGCATGCAGATCCATGGTCAGGACCCGGTCTGCACCGGCCCGGGTAATCATGTTGGCGACTAGCTTCGCGGTGATGGGGGTCCGGGGTCCGGTTTTCCGATCCTGGCGGGCATATCCGAAATAGGGTAACACCGCCGTGATCCGGCGGGCTGAGCCGCGCCGAAGCGCGTCCAGTGTCACCAGTAGCTCCATCAGATTGTCGTTGGCGGGATAGGAGGTGGACTGGACCACAAATACGTCCTCGCCGCGCACATTCTCGAGAATCTCGACGAAGACTTCCATATCCGAGAATCGTCGGATGGACGCCTGTGTCAGTTCGATATTCAGATATGCCGAAATCGCTTCGGCAAGTGGGCGGTTGCTGTTGCACGCCAGCACTTTCATCGACCGTACCCCCGAACCCTGAATGTCGCTGCGGCGACACAGATCTACTGCGCCCGTCAGAATGAAGCCGGTTGATGAAACCACCCCCATGAACGGCGGAAAGTATCAACCCGAATCAGGGCTGTAAATATAGCTCGACTGGGGATAATCCGGCACTGTCATTGCGCGACGTTATTTGAACGGATGGGATTGTTTCAACGGGTTCGAGGACCTCGTCGTCGCGATCCGGGCGAAGGAAACCCTCGCGCCAGTCGATCCGCGAGACGAGGTCAACCATTCCTGCCGCGGCCGCCAGGCCGGCCTCGCGCGCGAGCTCGCCCCAGCGTTCTTCGACGACCCGCCGGGCGAAGGGACTGGCCTGCTCGATTCGGCCGATTTCAACCCCAAACGGGTCGGCCACGATCCAGCCGATCGCGACTTCCACCCGGTCGCCGTCCAGGGGTGTGAGGTGCACGTTGGCGCTGGCCGTTAGGGCCTCTTTACCCGGCTTTTTCGCGACACGCGCACCCATCCGGCGCAGGCTTTGGCGCAGGGCCGCCTGCAGGTGCGTGGTGCCGCCTTGGGGGGCTCCGTTTACCTCGCCCACATGGATCGCGGGCATGACGATCTCGCCCTTCCCATCTTCCTGAATGAAGCCGGCGATCCGGGTTGCGGCGCGCTCGGCGAAGGCGGCCATCAGCGTTGCATCGCCGTCGGCCCATGGTGCGATAGGCGTGCCCTCGATGCTCTGGTCATATTCGCCGATGACCGCGCCGTTACGGTCGCGCAGTACCCAGACAATATGCGCTTCACGCCCCCGGTCGACGACCCGGCCGGCGAGAACCATGCTCGATTGATTGCGGCTGCCCATGTAGGCCGGCACGTTCCGATCGATCAGGGCTGCGACCATTTCGCGGGCCAGACCCTGAGCAGTCGCTGGTGGTGCGGCGACCACCGGTTCGACTATGATGCCGAGGGAATCCGTTAGCCGCAACAGACCGTTGTCCTCATCTGCATTGCGCTCAAATACGCGGGGGACCGGCTGGCAGGCGGTCAGGGCGATCAGCAGTGCGATGAGTAGCGCGGGCCGCGGGTTAAAGCGCACAGCTCACCATCATCGCGGCCAGCGAGAAAAAGACCAGCATTATCAGGTAAGGCATCGGCTAGTTCGTCGTGTCCAGCATGATCAGGGAGAGGTTCCGGCCATAGTCCGGTTCGGCCCGGTGGCAGCTGCGCCGGTAGCTGAAGAAATTTTCGTCGCCATAGGTGTCGTGCCCGGTCGTCGTGTGACTGTCGACACCGGCCTTCGCCAAGAGGCTGCCGACATAGCCCGGCAGATTGAAGAGTAGACGATCCGAGCCTGAGCGCGGCGTAAAGAAGCGCGCATGGGCCGGGTCCCGGGTCAGGAAAGGCGCCGGAAACTCGGGGCCGACCTCGTAGGACTGCGGGCCGATGCAGGGTCCCACGGCGGCGGTGATGTCGGCGCGGTCTGCGCCACGCGCTGTCATGGCCGCGACCGTGGCCTCGATGACGCCGTCAAGCGCACCGCGCCAGCCGGCATGGGCGGCCGCGACGATTCGGGCTGCAGGCGCGGCGAATAGCACTGGTGCGCAGTCGGCGGCCAGAACGCCGATCGCTATGCCCGGCTCGCTGCAGACCAGTGCGTCTGCCCTTGGCGGGTCTGAAGGGTCCATCGTTTCGGCGTCGATCACCGTCGCCGAGTGCACCTGGTAAAGCGTGCGCAGCTTGTCGTCGTCGATGCCCAACGAGCGAGCGGCGCGGGACCGGTTCTCGACCACATGGGGGCGGCTGTCATCAGATCCGAGGCCGCAGTTGAGCCCGGCATAGATGCCTTCGCTGACGCCGCCCGCGCGCGACAGAAACAGGTGCCGTATGCCGTTGCTTTGCAGCAGATTCTCGGCACTCGCGTGATGTTCATGCGTCATGGTCAGCTCCGTATTCAAAGCCGGCGAGCTGCTCGAGCCGCGGTTCGCTAAGGGCCAGTATCTTGAACAGGGTGCCCATTTCGGCGGGGCCGATCAAGCGCGTCAGCGCCGCGTTGATGTCGCTGGTCTGGTGTGTATCGGCGGCCGCGCGGAGCTGCGTGGCGCGCTCACGGATTCCAATCTGCGTCAAAAAAGAACCTTGATCGATCGGTCCCCAGCATCGCGCACCGCCGGCCGCCGCAGCCTCGCGGACGCGCTGGAAATCCACGTGCGCTGTGAGGTCGGCGGCGCCGGGGCTGTCCAGCGGGTTAACCGGCTTGTGCCGCTGCACCGCCTGCAGGGTGTCGCCCACCGCGCTGCGAGCATGGCCATAATCGATGAACAGGGCTGCGCCCCCCGTCACGGCGATACGCGCGGCGATGTCGCCGACCAAAGATACGATCGCGGGGGACTCCTCCATGATGTCGCCATCGAAGGCGGCGGCGAGCAGTTCTGGCGCATGAGGCGTTTGAGGTACGCCCGTCCCGAGGGTGAACCTAAAACCGTCGCCCTGTGGGTCGATATCGACGCAGCGTTCGCGCCAGGCGCCTTCGGACTTCACGAACTGGCGTATCGGTAGCGCGTCGAGGAACTCATTCGCAATTATAATCGCCGGTATTCCGTCGGCCGGTGGTAGCGAGTTATACCAGGTTGCATCCTGGTCATGCAGCGCCTTCCTCTGGACGGCGCACAGGACCGTACTGGTCTCGATCAGGCGGACATGCGCTGCGTCCCGGCAGGCGGGAAGCGCCTTAAGTGCACGCAGCGCATCGACCATGAGCGTGCCGCGGCCGGGGCCGAACTCGATCAGTGCGAACGGGTCGGGTGCGCCGATCCGCTGCCATGTATCGGCGCACCACGCGCCGATCAGCTCGCCAAACATCTGGGATATTTCGGGCGCAGTCGTGAAGTCGCCCGCGGCGCCGAACGGGTCGCGTGCCGCGTAGTAACCGCCATCTGTATCGCCAAGCGCGATTTCCATGAAACGTGCTACGGAGACTGGCCCATCGCGGGTAATCAGCCCGGCTAGTCGACGGGCGACCGGTTTTGCTTTAGCCATAGGCAGCGGCGCTAGCCGGCGGGGTTAGCCGCGCGCGGTTTGCTATCGAGGCGGTCATGTAGCATCGCATAAACGATGAAGGTCAGCCCGGCAATGGCGATGGGTACCGAGAGCCACTGGCCTATGGTCGACCCCCAGATTAGGAATCCGCCTTCGCCTACATAGGTGTCAGGCTGCCGGAAGAACTCAACGAAGGTCCGTGCTGCGCCATAGCCGAGCAGGAAAACGCCGGTGATCAGGCCGGGGCGATACCGAGCGCCGGCGAAGCGCGCTAGCGCGAAGAGGATAATGAACAGCAGCAGCCCCTCGAGACCGGCCTCATAAAGCTGGCTCGGATGGCGCCCGATGTTGCCACCGCCGGGGAACACCACGGCCCATGGCACATCCGTAGCGCGGCCATAGAGCTCGCCATTGATGAAGTTCGCCAGCCGGCCTAGGAACAGCCCGATTGGCGCGGCCGCCGCGACCAGATCCGCCAGCGACAGCACACGAATGTGGTATTTCCGTGCATACAGGATGATCGCCACCATCACGCCGATCAGCCCGCCATGGAACGACATCCCACCGGCCCAAACGGCGAGAATCTGCAGTGGATTGGCAAGGAAATAGTCTGGCTGATAGAAGCCGACGAAGCCCAGCCGACCGCCGGCGATTACGCCAATGATGGTCCAGCTGAAAAAGTCGCCGACCTGCTGCGATATCATCGTCTCAGGCGGGTGGCGGAGCAGGGTTATGATATAGCCCCATCCGGCGAGCAGGCCGATGATGAATGCAAGCGCGTACCAGCGCACGACCAACGGACCGATCTCGATCGCGATCGGGTCGAACTCGGGAAAGGGGATCGGGCCGGACATTCAACGCCTAGACATAGGGGTCGTTGGTTTCGAGGAAGCTGCGCACATAGCTTCGCACCCCTTCTTCAAGCGACGTGAAGGGTCGATCGTATCCGGCGGCCCGCAGCCGGTCGATTCGCGCTTCCGTGAAGTACTGATACTGGTTGCGGACCGTGTTGGGCATGTCGACATAATTGATCTTCGGGGTTTCGCCCATGGCCGCGAAGATCGCCGCGGCCATTTCGTCGAACGAGCGTGCCGCGCCGGTGCCCAGGTTGAAGATGCCGCTGACCTCGGGATTCTCCACTAGCCAGAGCATCACCGAGACGGTGTCCGATACATGTACGAAATCGCGCAGCTGTCCGCCGTCGACGTAGTCCGGATCATGGGACTTGAACAGGCGCACGCCTCCGGTCTCACGGATCTGCTGCCAGAACTGCGGCACGACACTGCACTGTCCGCCCTTGTGATACTCGTTCGGACCGTAGACGTTGAAGAAACGCAAGCCCGCCCATTGCGGTGGGGCGTGCCCCGTAGCCGCCATCTGTAACGCCGCGCGGTCGAACAGTAGCTTCGACCAGCCATAGGGGTTGAGCGGCCGCAGCCCTGCCTGTAGCGCGGCATCGTTGGAATCGTCGAAGCCTCGTTCACCCGCACCATAGGTTGCAGCGGACGAGGCATAGATGAACGGCACCGCTAGGGCCGCGCACAAGTCCCAGAGCCGCACGCTCAGAAGATAGTTGTTGCGCATCACTCGGTCGACGTCGCGCTCTACGGTGGAGGAGATGGCCCCCATGTGAAAGACGGCGGCAGGCGGTGTCTTCTGGCCCGCGAGCCAGTCGAGGAGGTGGTCCGGTGCGATGATGTGGAACGGCCCGCGCTTCGCGATGTTGCGAGCCAGTTCTTCATCATCGAAGTCGCAGATCGCCAGCATGTCACCGCGCTCTGCGAGTGCTGCCACGATGTTCGAGCCAATGAAGCCGGCCCCGCCAGTCACGAGATACATGAACAACTCCATTCCTTGTTGCGGCTTTATAGGCCGAGCCGGATTAGTACGGCAATGTGGCGGCCTTGTTCCGTCATGACCGACCGGCGTAGTGTAGGGTCGTGGTAAACGTCGCGGGGTACCGGGATTCGGGCGCTGCAGGCAGGGAGCATAGGTGATGCAGACCAAAAGCCGATTGTTGGATGATATGGCTCGGGTTGCCAACGGCGCCGCCGGCGTTGCCAGCGGCCTGCGCGAGGAAGTTGGGACGCTCGTGCAGCAGCGCCTTGAGCGGGTGCTGTCAGGCATGGAACTCGTACGGCGCGAGGAGTTTGAGGCCGTCGAGGCCGTCGCGATCCGAGCGCGTGAGGAGCAGGAGGCGCTCGAGAAGCGTGTCGCTGCTCTCGAGAAGGCTCTGGCCACGCGCAAGCGCAAACCGGCGGCGAAGACGGCCGGAAAGGCTGCCCAGAAGTCGGCTGACAAGTCCTGACGCGCGCCGTGAGTTCGTCTCGGGCGCGATCTGTAAACACTCTGGGATGTCCACAGGGGCCGCGGTTGCGACGCAGCGCACGTTCGTGACAGTCTACTTTCCGTAGTGGTTATACGCTCGCAACCCACAATATTTCGTCGGAATGACTTGATATTGTGGTTGCGGGTCGGTCATGTGCAAGCCGCATTCCGGAGGCTTTTCCCGTATGGGTAATCTGTCCGAAAACGTCATCGATCAGACGATGCACCCCCTCGATCTCGTCGAGGAGATGATTGCGATGCGTGACTGGACCCAAGAACGCACCCGCCGGGATCAGCTGTTCGCCGAGATCAGCGGGCGCTGGTGCGAATATCACGGCGTGTTCAATTGGGTCGACGAGATCGGCGCGCTGCAATTGACGTTCGCCTTTGACATGCACACGCCGCCTGAGCGGCGCGATTCCGTCCACGAGTTGCTGGCGGTCCTCAACGAGCGGTTGGGGATAGGTCACTTCGATATCGGGTCCGAGGACGGGCTGCCGGCTTACCGCCACGCCTTGCTGCTGCGCGGCGGGGCGTTGTCGGCTGAGCAGATCGAGGACATGGTGGACATCGCGGTATATGAACTCGACCGTTTCTATCCTGCCTTCCAGTATGTGGTATGGGGCCAGCATTCGGCCCGTGCGGCGGTCAGCTCGATTATGTTCGACACAGTCGGTGAGGCCTAACCGGAACGCCGCGCGACGGTCGCCGGCGGGAATTCACGGATCACGTGCGATGACATCATCCGAGAATATATTACTCGTTGGCTGCGGCAAGATGGGCGGTGCGCTTATGGACGGCTGGATCGCCCAGGGCACCCCGCCGCAAAAGATTTTCGTCGTCGATCCGACGCAGCCGTATTTGCCATCCGACGTTATGGGCGGCGCGGGATTCGAGGATATTCCGGACGGCTTCGCCCCAGGCGTCGCCGTGCTGGCGGTCAAGCCACAGGTGATGGATGATGTCCTCGCGCCCTATACTGCGCTCGTGCGGCCTGAGACGGTCTTCCTGTCTATCGCCGCCGGGCGTACAATCGCATCCTTCGAGGGGGTCCTCGGCGAGGCGGCTCGGGTTGTCCGGGCCATGCCCAACACGCCGGCCGCAGTAGGTAGGGCAATCACCGTACTGGTGGCGAACGCGCATGCCACGGATGAACAGCGGGGCGCCTGCGAGACACTGATGGCCGCGGTGGGCGAGGTTGCCTGGGCCGACGACGAGGCTCTGATTGATGCCGTCACCGGCGTCTCCGGCAGTGGCCCGGCCTATGTATTCCACCTAGTCGAGGCGATGGCCGCAGCGGGGGTCGCTGCGGGCCTTGCTCCGAACCTCGCCATGCAACTCGCCCGCCAGACCGTTGCAGGCAGCGGTGAATTGCTGTTCCGCAGCGCTGATCCGGCGGCCACACTGCGCGAGAATGTGACCAGCCGCGGTGGCACTACCGCGGCGGCGCTTGAAATTCTGATGGCCGAGGACGGACTGACCGCGCTCATGACCCGCGCGATCCTGCGCGCCACCGAACGGTCGCGCGAACTGGCGGGCTAAGCATCCTGAATTTGCCTCTTTCCGGCCCTTAACAGGCACCGGCGGTCTGGCCTAAGTTTCGGGGCGATTCGGAGCCGAGATGACGCGAACTACATCAACCAACGCCAATACCGGAAGCGACGGAGACGAGCAGGACAATCTGGCCCGGCTGGTCGACGCGATGCTTCAACTGGTTGCGGCTGATGGCTGGCGCCCAATTACTCTCGGCGCGGTGGCTCTGCGGGCTGGTGTCGCGATGTCCGATGCGCACGCGCTGTGCGGTGATCGTGTCGGGCTCTTGATCGCCTATGCCCGGCGGGTCGACGTAGCGGCCTGCGCGGATGCCGAAGCGGGCTCTGATGCCGACACGCGCTATGATGAGCTGCTCGATATCCTGATGCGCCGGTTCGAGATCCTGAACGCAAACCGCGAGGCGGTCGCGCGTCTGCTGGGTGAACTGCCGGCTGATCCCTGCACGCTGCTGCGGTGCCTGCCCGCGGCCCGACGTTCCTTCGCGGGGTTGGCGCGCGCGGCGGGCTATCCCGATCTGGGAATCGCGGGCATGGCGATGACTAAGGCACTTACGGCGGTCTGGCTCATGACCCAGCGCGACTGGTTGCGCGACGACACACCAGATCTTGCGGCCACCATGGCGTCTCTCGATCGCAACCTGCGCCGCGCGATCGACCTGCTTGCACCGCTCGTCGGCCACCCCGTTGAAACGGCAACAGACGAGGTCTGAATTGGGCGAGATCACGTTCGAGGATTTCCAGAAAGTCGACATACGCGTGGGCACGGTGGTTGACGCCCAACCCTTTCCCGAGGCGCGTCGCCCCGCGATTAAGCTGTGGGTTGACCTCGGCGAGGAGATCGGAGTCCGCAAGTCGTCGGCGCAGTTGACGGTGCATTACGCGCCGGAAGCCCTAATCGGCCGCCAGGTCGCCGCGGTGGTGAATTTTCCGCCGCGCCAGATCGGCAAGTTCATGTCGGAGATCCTGGTTCTCGGGTTTCCCGACTCCGACAATGCCGTGGTTCTGCTCGATATCGACCGGCCTGTGCCGAATGGGGCCCGCCTGTTCTGAGCCGGGCTAGATTGGGATTCGGATCAGTACACGCAGGCCGCCGGCGGGAGCGTCGCTCAGGCTGATTTCGCCGCCATGGCCGTGGACGATATCCTGTGCGATCGACAGGCCCAGACCGGTGCCGCCGGTTTCCATGTTGCGGGATTCATCAAGGCGGAAGAAGGGCCGGAACACATCTTCGCGCATATCCTCAGGAATCCCGGGCCCGTCGTCGTCGACGATGATCTCGAGCACGCTGCCGTTGCGGTGCATACTCAGTTCGATCATGTTTGCGTGGCGCGCCGCGTTATCGGTTAGGTTGGTCAGGCAGCGTCGGATCGCGGCCCGGGCGAGCGGCAGCTCGACGGGTTCGCCCATGTTCAGCCGGATGTCGGTGCCGTTCCGGCCGGCATCATGCGCGACTCCTTCGAGTAGCTCGCCGGCGTTGACCGTCTGACGTTCCTCCGTGCCCTCGCCGCGCGCGAAATTCAGATAGCCCTCTATCATCCCCTCCATCGCCGCGACGTCGGAATTGAGTTCGTTGATCTCGGTGTTGCTGCTCAGCATAGCCAGCTGCAGCTTCATGCGTGTAAGCGGGGTCCGCAGGTCATGGCTGACCCCAGCCAGCATGTCGGTGCGCTGCTGAATCTGGCGTTCCAACCGGTTGCGCATAGCCATGAAGGCGCTGGCTGCCTGGCGCACCTCGGTGGCACCGGACGGCTTGAAGTTGGGCGTGTCCCGTCCTTTGCCGAAATTCTCCGCCGCCGTGGCGAGGCGCCGGATCGGGCTGACTTGGTTGCGCATGAACAGGGTCGCGACACCGAACAGGATGAGAGAGGTCCCGATCATCCAGAAGATGAAGATCTTTGTCGTCGAACTGATCAGGCGTTCCTCGTTCGCCGAGACCTTGAGGATACCCGAGGGCAGTTGCACGTCGATCAGGACACGTTCGGTCTCGCTGCGCGTGTCGATCACGAAGGGTCGCTGGACGATTTCCTGCAGCGCACGGGAAAGTGTGATCTCAAGGTTGCCGTGCGGTTTGAAATGGGTGTTAGGCAAGATCGTATCCCGCTCATAGACGATAATTAGGTCAAGGGTGCGACGTGCGAGTTCGAACAGTTCGGCCTGGCCGCCGGTGTTGCGGTCCTCGTTGATCAGCGCCTGGACCATGGAGATGTCACCGGCCAGCGCGGTCGCCCGGTGCCGGCTGACATTCGACCAGTGGCGATCGTAGAAGATGACCCCGCTGACGACCTGCAGCAGCACCAGCGGCGTGACGATGATGAGCAGGGAACGGGCCAGTAGGCCGCGTGGCAAAAGCCGTTTCACGGTCAGCCGGAGGATGCGCGGCGCGCGGGTCATAACACCTAGTCGGGCCATAGGACGTAACCTTGTCCCCGGATCGTCTGCAGATATCGCGGGGTCCGTGGGTCGGGTTCGATCTTGCGGCGGAGCCGCGTCACCTGCACGTCTACGGCGCGGGCGCTGCCCGTGATTCCGCTGCGTTCCTGTAGCGTATCACGATTTACAGGCTCGCCCGCGTTGCCGGCCAGCACATCGAGCAATCGCGCCTCGGCGCCGGTCAGCGGAACCACGCCGCCCGGCCCCATCAGGATTTGCCGCCGGGTGTCGTAGCTGTGCGGACCGAAGCGGAACGCGGTCTTATCCCGCTGGACCGTTTGGGCGCGGCGCAGGATCGAGCGGATACGCGCGACCAGCTCGCGGGGCTCGAAGGGCTTCGTGAGATAGTCATCGGCGCCGAGTTCCAGACCGTCGATGCGATTCTCGGGCTCGGCCATCGCCGTGAGTATGAGGATCGGAACCGCGCTCGTCTCACGCAGTCCGCTGGTGAGGTCGAGCCCGCTCTCGCCGGGCATCATCACATCGAGCACCAGCAGATCAAACTGGAAACCGAGGAGTTTTTCACGTGCCTCGGCGGCACTGTCTGCCACCGTGACGCGGAATCCGCTTTCCGTCAGAAATTTCTGCAGCAGGTCTCGGAGCCTGCGGTCGTCGTCGACAACGAGAATGTGCGGGCTGTCTTCCATCATACTCGACCTTATCCCCGATCGACGCGCCCGTCTCTAGGAACGACGCCGGGTGACGGGACGCACCCGGGCGCGGTCCTCGGGGTTGATGATGCCGGTTAGAACCCGGCGAAAACCCACGACGGCTTCCTCACCGGCCTCGCAATAGGCGCGCACGAATCGCTCCATCTGGGTCGAGGTGAGGGCATGTTCGAGTTCTTTTCCCTTGGCCGAGAGTGTGAGCTGCTTGCGCCGCCGGTCCGACGGGTCGAGGCGCTGATTTATGAATCCGTCCGCGATCAGCTTGCCTAGGACCCGCGCAAGGCTCTGCTTGGTGATCCGCAGGATGTCGAGCAGCTCGGTGATGCTGATACCCGGGTTGCGGCCGACGAAATAGATCACTCGGTGATGGGCGCGCCCGAGGGCGTATTCCTCGAGGATGGCATCGGGTTCACCGGTGAAGTCCCGGTAGGCATAGAACATCAACTCGATGCCCTGGCGCAGGTCTTCTTCGCGAAGGGAGGTGGTGTCACGGCTCGATTTAAGGTCAACCATGTTGACTTAATTAAATCGCAATGTTACCTGACGCAACCTTTTGGGGTAACTTTTCGTCCTGGGTTCTGGATCTCGGGACCATAAATTTCGAGGGCTGAGAGATGCACGAAACTCCCTATGACAATCGCGAAGGGGTGATCTGGTTCAACGGCGAATTCGTGCCCTGGGCCGATGCTAAGCTGCATGTCCTGAACCATGCGTTGCATTACGCATCCGCCGTTTTTGAGGGTATGCGCGCCTATAATGGCGAGATTTTCGAACTCACCGCCCACAACGAGCGCCTGCACGCCTCGGCCGGGGTCCTCGGCTTCGAAGTGCCCTATACGGTCGTCGAACTGGATGATGCGTGCCGGGAGGCGCTGAGTCGTGCCGGCCTGACCGATGCCTATCTCCGCCCGATCGCCTGGCGCGGACCCGAGCAGATGGGTGTCTCGGCTCAGAAGTGCGAGATTCAGGTCGCGATCGCCGTTTGGGACTGGCCCTCCTATTTCACGCCTGAGGCAAGAATGAAGGGTATCGAGCTGGACTGGGCGATCTACCGACGGCCCGACCCGAAGACGGCGCCTGTCAGCGCCAAGGCGGCCGGCCTTTACATGATCTGCACCCTATCCAAGCATGCCGCCGAGGCGAAGGGGTTCTCCGATGCCCTAATGCTCGACTGGCGCGGCCAGCTCGCTGAGACAACCGGTGCCAACATGTTTCTGATTATTGACGGCAAGATTCACACGCCAACGCCGGACTGCTTCCTCGACGGTATTACCCGGCGTTCGGTCATAGAACTGGCGAAGAAGCGTGGATACGAGGTCATTGAGCGCGTGATCCTGCCGGAAGAGCTGAACGATGCGGATGAGATGTTCGTTACTGGCACGGCGGCCGAGGTCACTCCGATCGCACGGGTCGCGGACGACCACACCTTCATGGTTGGCGAGATCACCAAGACTTTGATGCAGGATTACGACGATTTGGTGAACGGCCGGTCGGCCGCCGCCGCCGCTGAGTAGCGCCGGCTACTTGCCGCCCGGCGCTTCGTTCCAGCTTGTGGCTGCCGCTGCATCGGTGTCGCGGGTCTCAACCCAAACGCCTCCGGCATCGGTGTCTTCCAGCTTCCAGAATGGCGCGTCCGTCTTAAGCCAGTCCATCAGGAACTGGCACGCCTCGAACGCGGCCTGCCGGTGAGCGGAGGCGCAGGCAACCAAGACAATTCGGTCGGCGGGCTTGAGCCGGCCATGGCGGTGAATGATCAGGCTGGCGTCGAGGGGCCAGCGCCGGTTCGCCTCGGCATCGATCTCGGCCAGCTTCTTTTCGGTCATGCCCGGATAATGTTCTAGGGTCATAGCGTTTATCGGACGGTTAGATCCCCCGACCGGGGTCATCTCGCGTACCAGGCCGGTGAAGGTAGCGACCCCGCCGATGGTTGTTCTCCCGGCGGTCAGGGCCGCGAGCTCGGCCCCGATGTCGAAATCCTCTTCTTGGACGCGTATCATGGCCGCCTCAGCCTCCGGTGACCGGCGGGAAGAACGCAATCTCGTCGCTATCGGCGACAGCGTGGTCGAATGGCACATATTCCTGATTCACGGCGGCCCGAATTACCTCGCGCTTTACGAAGGCGTCAGCATAACCGTCGCCACGACCGATCAGCCAGTCAATCAGTTCATCCACCGAGCCGACTTCGGCCGGTTTTTCGATGTCCTCGGTTGCCAGACCGATGCGTTGCCGCATCCAGGCGAAATAGAGAATCTTCATCGCGCCACTTCCGTGAAGGGAAGAAAGGATACCATTGTCCCCGGCGTGAGTTGGGTCATCTCCTCGGGTAATTCAACCAGCCCGTCGGATTCGACCATGGATGTCAGCACACCGGCGCCGCTGCGCGGGTGCTTGTGCGCGACCAGCATGCCGTCTTTAGCCGTGTCGAGGCGGACCCGGACATACTCGCGCCGCCGCTCTTTCTTCCGGTAATGGAACCCGGCGCGCACCCGATAGAGGCGCGGCGTCACGTCCTTGGCCCCGGCGAGCCGCAGCAGTGCCGGCCGGGCTAGGCGTAGAAACGTCACCATCATCGCGGCAGGATTGCCGGGAAGGCCGATGAAGGGCGTGTTGCCGATCTGGCCGAAGGCTACAGGGCGGCCGGGCTTGATTGCTACCTTCCAGAAGTGCAGTCGGCCCAGCGCCGCGACGCTGGCTGCCAGATGGTCCTCTTCGCCGACCGACATGCCGGCTGAAGAAAGGATGATGTCACAGGTCGTGGCCGCCTGCGTCAGGGTCGACTCGATCTGCGTTCGGTCGTCGGCGACGATGCCGATGTCATGCACATCGCAGCCGAGGTCCGACAGCACGGCAATCAGGGCGTGGCGGTTTGCATCGTAGATGCCGCCTGCCGGCGCCTCGGCCCCCGGTTCGAACACCTCGTCCCCGGTCGACAGCACCGCGACCTTGAGCCGCGCATGGACCAGTAGTTCATTCCGCCCGATCGACGCTGCGAGGCCGACATCCTGAGGGCGCAGGCGCTGCCCGCGCGCGAGGATCGTCTGGCCCTCGGCGATGTCCTCGCCTCGGTCTCGCCGGTTGGCGCCACGGGCGATGCCCGCCGGGATCACCACATGGGGCACGTTGTCCCGTGTCTCGGTACGGCAATCCTCCTGCATCAGCACCGTGTCCGGGCCCCCATCGGGGCCATCCGGGATTGGCGCGCCGGTGAAGATGCGGACTGCCCGTCCGCGTGCGGCTGGTCCGACGAGCGGATGCCCGGCGGCAACCCTGCCCACGACCGGAAGCGCGGTCTCGCCGGCAGTGTCGAGGTCGTCGAAATAGACGGCATAGCCGTCGACCGCCGAATTGTCGTGGGGCGGCACCGCCCGGTCGGACAGGACGTCCTTGGCTAGAATGCGTCCGGCCGCGGCTTGCAGCAGCACCTGCTCGGTGCCGACCAGGCATGTCAGTCGCATTTCCAGCTCGGCGAGCGCCTCGTCGGTGGGCATCAGCCCGCCGCCGGTCTCGAAGCAGTCGTCGGAGAGTTGCGCCATCGCCTATACGGTCCGGTCCGCCGAGCGCTTGAGGCCCCAGTGGCGCTCGATGAAGTCCGCGACGGCCATCGGATCACCCGCGTCCAAGCGTTGGACCCGGTCGGGCAGGTCGGTAGTCGTGCCGTCGTCGGCCAGCGCCACGATTGTTGGGTCTCGCAACGCATTGGGCGGCTCGTCGAGGCTTTGGCGGTAAACCTCGATCTTCTGATGGTCTTCGTTCTTAAAGCCCTCTACCAGCACCAGGTCGACCGGGCTCATCGACGACAGCAGTTTCGCCAGCGCGGGCTCGGGATTGCCACGCAATTCATGCATTAGCGCCCAGCGTGCCGCCGAGCCTACCATGACCTCGGTCGCGCCGGATTCCCGGTGCTTCCAGCTGTCCTTGCCCGGCGTGTCCACGTCGAAGCTGTGATGCGCGTGCTTCACGGTCGACACGCGATAGCCCCGGGACACTAGTTCGGCGACCAGCGCCGTCACCAGGGTGGTCTTGCCGCTGTCGTGCCAGCCGATAATTCCCGCGATCCGCATCATGTCGCCCGCATATGGCGCGCGGCCGTGCGCAGATAGTCATAGCCGGTGATCAGGGTGAGCGCGGTGGCGATCCACCAGATTGCGGAGATCACGGTCAGCTGTCTCGGGTCGGCCAGGGGCGCGAGGATCAGCAGCGCCAGCGCGACGAGTTGTACCGTGGTCTTCCACTTGGCGAGATTCGTGACCGGCAGGGGCACGTCGCGCTGGGCGAGAAACTCGCGCAGGCCCGAAACGAGAAACTCCCGGCAGAGGATCAGGATTGCACCGGCGACGTCCCAGCTTGCGATCTCGCCGCGCGCGAGCAGACCCGCGATTAGGGCGGCGACCAGCACCTTGTCCGCGATCGGGTCCATCAGCGCGCCGAGTGCGCTGTGCTGCCTGAGCCGGCGGGCGAGATATCCGTCGAGCCAGTCGGTCACGGCGAGCAATGCGAACAGGCCGAAGGTCCACCAGCGCATGGCCGGGTCCTCTGCCCACAGCAGCGCAACGACTAGCGGAATGAGGGCTAACCGGGACAGGGTTAGGATGTTGGGTATAGTCATCGGCAGGCCGTCAGGCGCAGTTAGTCGTTTGTGGTGAAGAAATCATAGATGCGTCGGGCCACCGCGTCGCTGATCCCGTTGACCCGTTCAAGATCCTTTAATCCGGCACGGGCGACGGCGCGGGCCGAGCCGAAATGGTTGAGTAGCGCGCGCTTGCGTTTCGCACCAATACCCGGCACCTCATCCAGTGGGTTGTTGGTGATCGCCTTGGACCGTTTCTGGCGGTGGGCGCCGATCACGAAGCGATGGGACTCGTCGCGCAGCCGCTGCAGGTAGTAGAGCACAGGATCGTCATGGGGCAGCTGGATGCCGTCCGCGTCGCCGTCGGCGACAAAGAAATGCTCGCGCCCCGCGTCCCGGTCCGGCCCCTTGGCGATGGCGACGGTCGGCACGTCCTCGACGCCGAGTTCCTGCATCACCTCGAGGGTTGCGGTTAGCTGGCCCTTGCCGCCGTCGATCAGGATCAAGTCGGGCCACTGACCGCGGCTGCGTTCGGGGTCCTCCTTAAGGGCGCGCGAGAAGCGTCGGTGCAGCACCTCCCGCATCATCGCGTAGTCGTCGCCGCGCGCATAACCGTCGTTTGCGTCCCTGCCGCTGGCAGCGCCCTTGATGTTGAAGCGGCGATAGGCCGACTTTATGAAGCCGTCGGGCCCTGCGACGATCATCGCGCCCGTCGCGTGGGCGCCACGGATATGGGAGTTGTCGTACACCTCGATCCGGTTCGGCGGTGCGTCGAGGCCGAACAGCTCCGCAACCCCAACTAGCAGGTCGCGGTTGGTGGCGGATTCCGCCAGCCGCCGTCCGAGAGCGTCGCGGGCGTTGGTGCGGGCATGATCGACCAACTTCCGCTTGGCGCCGCGCTGGGGGATCGTGATTGTTACCTTGCGCTCGGCCCTAACGCTCAGTGCCTCGGCGATGAGGTCGATCTCCGAGGGCTTGTGGCTCAGCAGGATCGTGCCGGGTGCGGGCTTGTTCTCGTAGAACTGGCCGAGGAACGCGCCGAGGACCTCGGCGAGCGGCACCGCCGTG
>MDTE01072518.1_pt1 | contig 41194 bp, 51 predicted proteins | sample 811231 | NCBI WGS metagenome assembly MDTE01 (sample SAMN05326651, study PRJNA326480) | marine metagenome | isolation source: seawater | place: Indian Ocean: Red Sea | collected 2010
CAAGCGCAACCCAAGTAGCAGCAGTAGAGCGTGAAGGAGAAGGATCTCCACGAGGTGCAGAACCATCGCAGGCAGACGTAGAGCGAAAAATTGCTGCTGAACGTGAGGACGATCGACAGCGAAAAATTGCTGAAGAACGGCAAGGTGAGGATGTCGAACCAGGACGGGCACGGCCAGCTCCTCCAACCGCAAGCGCAACCCAAGTAGCAGCAGTAGAGCGTGAAGGAGAAGGATCTCCACGAGGTGCAGAACCATCGCAGGCAGACGTAGTAGGACCGCCTAGAATGGGGCAGCCTGGTATGGGGCCAGACGTAGTAGGACCGCCCGGAATGGATCAGCCCGGAATGGAGCCGCCCGGAGTGGAGCAACCTGGTGATCCTATGGCTGACATGCCCCCGCCTCCACCTGATCCTGAAAAGGAAAATATGAGAGTTGATACAGCTTCGGCCTTGGAAGCTTGCCTTGAATATGCGGAGACTGCTTCTCAAAGGTCGGCATGCGCATCTTCTGCACGGCCTCAGATTCAAGAGTTTGAGAGAGAACGCCAACCTGTTTTTGAACGAAACGGCAATCAGCCAGGTGTGGCTACGGAAGGACAGAGACGGGATCGAGAAGGGCAGGAAGCAAGTTCAAATGATAGAAATCAGGGAGGAGGAGCTCAGAGAGCCGAGGGAGATCAGGGGCAAGCTGTAGAAGGAGATCAAGGGGATAATCGTGTTGCACCACCTGGTAGTACTCCAGGAAGTGGCATCGTACCGCAAGCCGAGAACGTTTACAGAGGGAATGACTGGAGTAATAAGGTTGATAGATGGGTGGAAACAACAACAATATTTGATGACGATGGAAATATTGTCGCAATTGAGAAAGGCCAAGCTCAACTAACAGATGGGCAATTTGAGCAGCCTAGTATGGGGCCAGGTGCAGTAGGGCCGCCCGGTATGGGGCCAGGTGCAGTAGGGCCGCCTGATCCAAATGAAGGGAATGTTGAGAGACGTCGGGTAGCTTACGATGCCGATGGCAATATTTCAGTCGTTCTCACTACTGACCAAGAAGGAAATGAGATCATTACTGAGTATGACAGTGACGGTCGTATAACTTGGAAAGAAACCCGAGATGAACAGGGAGACCTGATTTCTGCTGAGATTCCCACTGGTGCTCAAGCTGAAGTTGCTGCAGGTCGTAGGGAAGTATGTGCACAAGGTGCTCAAACTGCAGCAACAGAAATATGTGAACAGCAGCTTGCTGAGCGAGATAGAGTTATGGGCGGTGGTCCAGGACCGGTAGATGATAGACAAGCATTTAGGGAAACAGCTGTTGGTATGGAAGAGGTCAGGGCACCAAGACCAGGTTCTCTAGAATATGAAGAAAAGTTATATGGGCTTGATAGTGGTGGTGTTGTCGTTGATAAGGGTGGTGCCCTTCGGCGAACCCAAACTGTAAACAAAGACGGTAGTCTTACGATTAGAGAATTTGACGAGAATGGTGAACTTATTTCGAGTAACACCTTAGGAGCCAGGACCGCAGATGGTAAGGCCAAGTTGAATGTGAATGATCGGTTGGTCGGTTGTGAGGAGGGTCAAGATCTTGCTGTATGTGATCAGGACAGGGTGGGTGTTGTTTGGCCTGATGATAAGCCGGGTGCGGCATCAGCATTGAGGAAAGCAGAGGGGGGAGGTAACTATGATGATATCGTTGAAAATGTGGTTTCCCGTGAGGAGCGAAGTGATGATGGCTCAGTGAAAGCACGTGTTACACGTTATGAGGATAAGGGTGTTGTTTCGCCTGATTTTAAGCCTGTTAAGGCATCTGGGGTGACTGGTTCGGATGCGGTGGAGTTTATAAAGGCTTATACAAGGAACGAAGAGGGTAAAGTTCAAATGAAGCCTGAGTGGGCAAACAGAACTTCATATGATGCCGAGGGCAATGTCGCGCGAGTAGAGAATTTTTCTCGTTCTGAAGATGGAAAGATGTCCCTGGTAGCAGAAGATCGAGGAAATCGACAGGTTGTCACTGCCCCTCAGGGTAATTCAACGTCCAGAAACGGAAATAATGATCCAACCGAAGTACGTGTAGAGCCAGGTCCTGGCAATTGGGGATATGAAATTGAGTATGAACGAGGTAAAGCCCCCCGAGTTGTTGTTAATGGAGAGATCGCTGGTAATGAGATGAATTTAGCTCAAGATGCTGGATTAGATGGTTTTGTATTGGGTTTCCTTCCGAATTACGAAAAAGGTGTTTTTGATAAGAAGAGGAGTCGTAATAACGAAGAAGATTAAAGAAATGCTACTACGATTCCAATCTTTTAGTTAACGCGAATGTCTGACAGAATCCAATTATGAAGATACCAACCTTTTTGAGCAGAATGTCTGTAGTAAACAAATATCTTGTTCCTGCTATTGCGGAAAGTTTTGGTTTTGTTGAGTGGTTGCAGAGTGGTGTACGCCATACGCCTTTGTCGCCTGCAGTTCATCAGGATCCATATCCACAATACGATCGATTGAGAGAAAAGGACCCTGTTCATTGGAGTCCATTATTGGTTGGTTGGGTTCTTACGAAATATGAAGATATTGATAATGTTCTCAGAGATTGGAAACGCTTTGAGAATAGTGATGAGGCGGTAGGACGTTTTGAGCCAGAATTCCGTCCGTTTGAGGAAGATCCTTTACCGATGTTGTTTGCGAACCCTCCTGATCATACCCGGCTTAGAGGTTTGGTTGCGCAAGCATTTACGCCTCGCTCTATTGAAGCAATGCGGCCACGGATCCGTGAGATTGTAGACGAGTTGTTAGATGATATGGATGTTTCAAAACCAGTAGATATCATTGATGCTTTTGCCTATCCATTACCTGTTATTGTCATTGCTGAAATGCTTGGAATACCAAGTGAAGATCGAGTGAAATTTCGTGATTGGTCCAGTTCAATTGCAAGAATACTTGAGCCGACGACGACGACGGAGCTTTTTTATGAAGCTGCGGCATCTGGAGAAGAGTTGCGTCTCTATTTTAAGGATTTAATTGCACAGCGTAGGCTTTCACCTGGTGAGGATTTGATGAGTGTGATGCTTGCTGCGGAAGAAGAAGGTGAATCTTTAACTGAAGAAGAATTGTTAGTTGCAATGCGATTACTCCTTGTTGCGGGAAATGAAACAACGACCAATTTGATTGCGAATGGATTACTGGCTTTGCTTGAAGATTCTGATTCTTTAAATGAATTACAGCGGAATCGTAACCTGATTAGTCCTGCTGTAGATGAATTATTGCGTTTTGATAGTCCTGTCCAGATAGATAGAAGGACAGCTTTAGAGGATGTCGTAATTGGTGGTAAGACTATTAAGAAAGGACAACCGTTACTGCTACTACTTGGCGCAGCCAATCGTGACCCTGAACAGTTTCTTGATCCCGATAATCTTAATTTTCATCGTTCTGAAACTAGTCACATTGCTTTCGGTAGGGGAATTCATCACTGTTTAGGGGCACCATTGGCTCGAGTTGAAGCTATGGTTGCTTTTGAAGCTTTGCTGGATCGCTTTGAAGGTATCGAATTAGATGGTGTGCGGCCAAAATTTAAAAATCATGCAGTGCTCAGAGGGATGTACGAAATGCCTGTGCGATTGCGAACTAAACAATCTGTATAGGTGGTGTGATAGTTCATCTCAGATTATTCTCCTACTGCGGGTTTATTGGTAGGTTGTTATGACTAGGTTATTTGTATTTCAGAATATTGGACTTGCCGTAATTGGTTTAGCTGTAGTTATTTTCATAGCTGGACTACTTGGTTCATTGTTGGATGTTCCTGAATGGGTAGCTATTCCGGTAGGCCTTCTGGCAGGAGGACTGACTATCTTATTAGTAGGCCGTATTACTGCACGTCGTAATGCAAACCATAGAAGCAATTACTAATTTTCAGTGAAATAGAGTGGAATACCTTGAGGCTAGTTGCCTTGCTTTATGTTTTGGGCAACATTCGAGCATTTATGTATCAAGGTAGCAATTCCCTGTGGGCTGTCTCCAGTTTTAATCCATAAACTTTCTTGGTACTGATATTCGCTGGCAGATATTCGTGGGACGATGCAGGCCATAACTTTGTCACAGTACTCTGGAGGAGTTTGGCTTTGGCCTGAATTTTGTAGTGGCAAACCTGTCTCTTGGCAGTAGTTGGTGTACTTAGTGATAAGTTCCTGGGTCCACCCATTTCCTTGCCCGCAACTTGCAGATAAAACGATCAATCCAAGCACTGTGAGAGCAAATAACCTCATATGGTCAGAGTAGCGTAATTTTTCGAGTCAAACAAAGAAGTTTTTATTTAGGCGGTCCGGGTGAATTCATCTGAAATGTCCACAATGGTAATTTTTCCAATTGCTCTTTCAGCCCTTGTCGGTGCAACACGATTTGAACCGGTCATTGCAGCACCACTAACAGAAATTCGTAGGATTTTATTGTCTAAAGTTAACACTTCAACATCCTGGCCAACTTTCCGCCAGCCCTGCGGCGCTGCGTGGCCCGCATCCTCCAGTGCTTCTAAGAAAAAGTAGCTCATCGTAAGTGGTTTTAAATAGAAGTCCGAACTTTTCATAACTGTTTCCATACTGTACGTGTTTTTATATCTGTGCAGTCATCCTAGCCAAAAAGGTATTTTTTTGCACTAGTTATTTCTGTTGTTTACTCGACTGTTCGAAAGTTCCATCATATGTTCAGAAAGTCTATGAGTTTTAAAAATCAAGTAGCAATTGTAGGTATAGGAGAGACTGAGTATTCACGTTTATCAGGACGTAGTGAGTTAGAGTTATCTCTCGAGGCAATTCAAGCTGCACTACAAGATTCCGGTGTTGATCGGAGCGAGGTTGATGGACTAATGCGTTGGTCGGTTGACACTTCGGCTGAGGGGACAATTGCAGAAAATTTAGGGATTAAAGACTTAGCATGGTTTGGTGAAATACGTTTAGCGGGGAATGTTGGAGCTGCTTTGGTTGCTAGTGCGGCATCAGCAATTTATTCCGGATTAGCGAACGTAATTGTAATTTATCGTGGTGTGAATGGGAGATCTGGTCGCCGATATGGCAGAGGTGAGGTTACTGGTCAGAAAGGTCGTGGTAGTGCTGCTTTTACTGAACCATTTGGGTTGTTAACACCACAGCATAATCTTGCAATGACTACGCAGCGTCGTATGTACGAAACAGGGGTAACTAGTAAGCAGTTTGGGATGGTTGCTGTTAGTGAGCGAATGCACGCGAATCGAAATCCTAAAGCTACTTTTTTCGAAAAACCTCTGACTTTAGAAGATCATCAGAATTCAAGGTTGGTTGTAGATCCTTTTCATCTGTTTGATTGTTGTTTGGAAACTGATGGTGGAGGGGCATTGGTCCTTACCTCTGCCGAACGCGCTCGTGATTTAAAAAAGCCAATGGCACTTATTCGTGCTGCTGCACAGTCTGGGTTTTCGAAAAAAAACTTTATTGATACCTCGGCATTAAAGCTAGGTCCACGTTTGTGGGAACAAGCAGGGTTAGCTCCCTCCGATATGGATGTGGTACAAATTTATGATCATTTTTCCCCATTTGTAATTTTTGCCCTTGAAGATTATGGCTTTCTTGAACGTGGCAAGGGTGGTCCTTTTGTTGAGGAGGGTGGCTTGTTGTGGAATGGTGGTGGAATTCCAGTTAATACATCAGGGGGGCACTTGTCGGAGGCTTATTTACAAGGTATGAATCATCTAATTGAAGGTGTCAGGCAAATAAGAGGGGATTCGACTGCTCAGGTGGAAAACACAGTTTTTTCTTTTGTAGATACTGGAGTTGGAACTGGTGCGATAATTCTGGAAAGGAATGCGATTAGTGGCTAAGGATTGGCATCAAGGAATTTCAGGTTTGCCCTTACCGGTTCCGGATTCGACAACAGAATATTTTTGGAAGGAGCTTCAGGAGGAACGGTTAGTAGTGCAGAGTTGTTCTTCTTGTACTGTCTTATATCATCCACCACGGGTGATGTGTGAGAAATGTGGTGGTTCTAATTTTCGATGGGTCCCAATGTCTGGGAAAGGGGTGGTTTTTTCATATGTGGTGACACATCAGCCGGTACATCCTGCTTTAGATGGGAAGACCCCGTTTGCTACTGTCAATATTCAATTGGATGAGGGACCACATATCATTTCTAATTTAGTAGATGTAGATGTTCAGGATATACATATTGGATTACCTGTGACGGTAGTTTTTGAACATGTGAGTAGTGAAATCACGTTGCCACTTTTTCGTATAATCAACTAGCTTGTATTCCTTTAAGCTTTGTTGAGTCATGTATTATCCGTTATTCTAAAGATGAATAAAAAATAACGGATAATACATGACTTTTATAATGCAAGGCGGGTTTGTGCAAAATATTGCTTTGGGGGTTGATGGGGCGGAATCCAAAACTCTGGACCCTTGGAGTGCACAATTATGGGATATACATCGCCGGATCCGAGATTGTTACCGTAAATTACTGTTTTCAAAGCCACAGGGTTTGAGGCGGTTATCGGAATATGATTTGCAACTTTATATTTCTAAACAGGTTGTAGAGTTTGTTTTTCAATATGGTGATTTATTTGATCCAACAGGCAGTAAAAAGCATTCAAGATATTTGACCGAAGATAATACTGACTTTATTCAGGAGTGGAAGCAGATTGCGGAGGCTGTGGATTGTTTAGATGCCGGGGATGTTGAAATACTTGTTAACCCTCGATTAAGCCCTCCTCATGATCAAGAAGATGATATGAAGTCAGTAATTAGTACAAAATTACAAAAGTTCACAATTCCCATTCCCTTGTTACCAGATTCATCTGTAAAACAGCCTGATTCCCAAACAATGGAGTTTTTCCTGAAGCCAACCTGCTTGGCCGGTTGGCTTTGGCTTTTAATTGCGCGTGATCTTACAAGTTCTGTTACATATTCTCCGTGTACTGGCAATAGAGTTTTGCCTGGTGGTGAGCAGGAGAGGCTATCGAAGCGACTCGCAGTTTCATGTGGTCGTGAGGTTCCAAATATTTCACCCTTGGGTCGAAAAATGATTCATTGCTCAAGAGTTTGTGCGCAAAGATATTATCGCAAGAACCAAACGTATAAACGGAATGCTGAATCAGGGGCGGTTTTTTCTTCAGACACTGAAGCGATTAATGCAAGTAATTTTAAATACGGTACACCAGCAGGCGAGGCGGAATTTTTAAATGAAGATCTGCCAAACACCCGGGCTGCATCCAAAACTTCTCCACCTTTACCTCATTGGGTTCGTGGATAGTAATGTCTGGATAATTTATGTTTCATCTTCAACAATAACAGCCGTCCCATAGGCCATCATTTCGGCTGCATTCTGCATAATTACAGATGTGCTAAATTCCATACTAATAATTGCATTTGCCCCTAATTTTTCTGCTTCGTCAAGCATACGATCTATGGATTGTTCTCGGCTTTCAGCAAGAAGTTTTCTGTATTCATCAATCTCACCACCAACCAAGGAACGCAAGCCAGCAACTATGTCGCGACCGACGTTACGTGCGCGGATTGTGTTGCCTCTCACCAAGCCAAGTGTCTTCACAATTTTTTTCCCCGGAACAGTTGGGCTAGTGACGATAATTATTTCTTTTCTATCAACCATTTCTATAGTTCCACATTTTTGTAAGGGTCTGACTTTCTTATTCTCAACCTATTCGTAAGAACTGTACAGAAAATTAATAAGGTTCCTCCCAAAAGTAAAATAAGGGCAATTTTAGGGACGAGATGCATTTCTGATATAAAAATATGAAATGCTAACCACCCTAACAAGACTAGAATACCTAAGATAAAAATGACGATACCTATGCCAATTGCCAACTTGTTCATCTTCTGAATCCTCGGTTTTTTTTTGTTATAAGGGTTTCTACTGTACTTAGTGTAACTGTTACACCTATCACTAAAGAAGAGTAAACTTTAATAATGGTTGATTCCAAAAAAAGTGAGCTCCAAGGATTAGATGCGTCTGCAGTAAAATCCGACTTTCCGTTGTTGAAGCGTGAAGTAAATGGTAATCAGATCGTATATCTTGATTCTGCTGCCACTTCACAGAAACCTCAGGTTGTTCTTGATGTGCTCAATAGCTATTACGAAGATATAAATGCAAATGTTCATCGAGGTGCTTACAAAATTGCTGAACAGGCTACAATCGCGATGGAAGATGCGCGGGCAAGTGTGAGGCAGTTTATTGGGGCAAAATCAGATCAAGAGATAATTTTTACAAAAAATGCAACAGAAGCAATCAATTTGGTTGCGTATTCTTGGGGTAGAAAAAATTTAAATGAAGGTGATGCGGTTCTTATAACTGCACTTGAGCATCATGCAAATATTGTTCCATGGCATCAATTAGTAGCAGAAAAAGGAATTGAATTACGTTGGATTCCCCTTACTGAAGATGGCCAGTTAGATTTAGATAATTTGGATGTCTTGATGGATGGTGTAAAGCTTGTTTCTGTCGCTGCTGTTTCAAATGTTCTTGGAACAGTTAATCCTATCAAGGAGATTGCAGATGCTGCGCATCAGGCAGGGGCTTTGTGCCTTATAGATGCGTGTCAATCAGTACCCCATATGCCAACAGATGTTATTGATATAGGTTGTGATTTCTTAGCATTTAGTGGCCATAAAATGTGTGGTCCGACCGGCATAGGTGTTCTCTGGGGCAGAAGAGAAATTCTTGAGGAAATGCCGCCATTTTTAGGTGGAGGTGAAATGATTTTGAATGTTACGCAGGAAGGATTTACGACTAATGATTTACCTTGGAAGTTTGAGGCAGGAACGCCCCCAATTGCAGAAATAATTGGTCTTGGTGCTGCTGTAAAATATCTCACAAGTATAGGCATGCAGAATGTTCAGGCACATGGTAATGAGCTAACTCAATATATGATTGAAACACTAAGTGAAAGATTTGGAAGCGACCTGTCTTGTTATGGACCACAAGATGCTAATTTAAAAACCGGTGTATTTTCGATGAGTTATCGAGATATACACCCGCATGACCTGAGTCAAGTGCTAGATCAGCAAGGTATATGTGTACGAGCAGGGCATCATTGCGCAAAGCCACTTATGAAACTTTTAAATGTTAATGCAACTATCCGGGCCTCATTGTACCTTTATAATGAAAAAGAGGACATTGATGCCCTAGTAACAGGTATCGAATCTGCAGGAAAATTTTTCGAGGCACGTTGATTTATGGAACCAGCAATGGATGGACTTGATGAGCTCTATATGGAGATCATTTTGGATCATTATCGAGACCCAAGAAATCGTGGTGAACTTGATCCACCTGCACATATGGCAGAAGGCTTCAATCCGATGTGTGGTGATGAGATAAAGGTTTTTTTAGATATGGAGAACAACGTAATAAAGGAAATTCGCATTGGCGGACAGGGTTGTTCCATAAGCCAGGCCTCAGCTTCAATGATGACGACACTGATAGAAGGGAAATCAGTCGAGGAAGTACACCATATTAGTAAGGCATTTAAATCCATGATGGCTATCCATGAAGAAGGTGAAGAAGGTGTGATAGATGATGTTGATTTGGGTGACTTGGAAGCGCTCCAGGGAGTAGTCCAGTTTCCTTTACGAATTAAATGCGCAATTCTTTCCTGGCATACACTGGAGCAAGGATTGAAGGAGATAGCAACTTCTACTTAGTAGTAGAAGAGATGGCCTGTTAATTGCTATACTGCACATGAGGGAACAATGGCAGATAAAGCATTTATAAATAAAGACATCACTCAATTTGCTTCTCAAAGAATGCGACATTCTTCACGGTCTGCAACAGATTGGACTAGCCGTGATTTTTATAACGATCCTTTGACTATGAGCTATTTCTTCTTAGAAACCCTGGAAGAACAGGGGTTTGGTTATCCTAAAGGGTGGAGATCCGATCGTGCTACAGGTAGTGTTGAAGCATTAATGGAAGACGATAAAATTGTTCGAATAGTTTCCGTTGGGGGAAAAATCACTGCTGAGGACGTGACGGAAGAGTTGTCAGGGACGGGTTCCTAAAGAGTCTGGGAAGAAAAAATGTTTTGTGGTAGTCATCAAAATAATTAAAGTTGGCTGCTGAAGTGACGACATTGCAAATACCTCAGGGTGCTAAGCGCATAGTTTGCTTGACAGAAGAACCTACAGAAATCCTTTACGCTCTTGGTGAAGAGGAGCGAATAGTAGGAATTAGTGCATATACGGTCCGACCTCCTGAGGCGAAGGAAAATAAACCGGTCGTTTCTGCATTTATTGGTGGTAGTGTTAAGAAAATTAAGGCGCTAAACCCAGATCTGGTAATTGGGTTTTCTGATATTCAGGCTGATTTAGCTAAACAGTTGATTGCGGCTAATTTACAGGTTTTGATTTTTAACCAACGTTCCATACAAGACATCTTGGAAGTGATCGTGGACATCGGCAGTTTGGTCGAAAAACGTGATGAAGCAAAGGCACTTGTTTCGAGTTATATCCAAAAAATAGAGAAGGTTTCAGATCGGGTTTCCTTACGTTCATATCGTCCAAAGGTGTATTTTGAAGAATGGGATGATCCTCTAATTTGTGGCATCGAGTGGGTCAGCGAGATTATCGAAATTGCTGGGGGAAACGATGTATTTAAGGAAAAGGCACGGGGTCGAAGTGCTACGGAACGAATAGTTTCAGCGGAAGAAATTGCTGATTTAAGTCCGGAAATTTTTTTGGCTTCCTGGTGTGGAAAACCGTTTGATGTAAATGCTGTTTTAGGAAGACAGGAGTTACAGGAAATTCCTGCTATTCAAAAACATAATATTTATGAAATTCCGGCAGAGATTATTCTACAACCAGGTCCTGCTTCGTTAACCGAAGGGCTAGATTGTATGGAAAGACTTCTACAGCAATCTATTGACAATTTGGACTAACCAATTCGGTTTGCTTAGATCTCATTTTCACCAGTTAACTTTTTGGCTTCATCTGGAGTTAACTTTCCTTCTGCAACCAATTTCTCTGCTTGAACTAAAGAAAGTTCTATTTTTTTAAGTGGTTTCATATATAAGGTACGAATTTGAGGGGTAATGAAAAACATAGTGGTTAGTAAGGCAAATAAAAGGAGTGCTGTTATCCCAAATGAATTACCAGGTCCAAAATGGTCTATGGCAAAGCCAAGAGGAATTATTCCCAAGGGGAGTAAACTCCACTGCAGGCTTACGACAGACATAACCCTTCCTAGCATATTGTTCTCAACAATTCTCTGGATAGAAGAGTTGTTGGTTACTTGGAAAAGCATTTGCCCAAACCCCATAAGTGCTAAAAAGATGATTGCAATCCATAAGTGATTTGAAATTGAAAAAAGGCCAAGTGCGATAATGGCAGTAAAACTTCCTATCATTAGGAGCCGTCCTTTGTGTGGGAATCGATCTGAGTTAGTTGAAACAAGTGCGCCAATCAAACTTCCTACACCAAGCATGGAAATTAATAGGCCAGCAATGAAGTCTTTTGATCCAGGATCTCCAAACGTTTTTTCCGCAAAAACAACCATAAATTGCTGCAGAGGGAAATTAATTAAAGGCAAAACCATACCGAATACCAGTAACAGAGGGACAAGTTGGTTATTACGGAGGTAGTCAATGAGTGCACTTAAATCTGTCCAGAAACTACGTAGAACGGATCCAGACTGATCGGAGTCTTGTTTACCGATCATGCCATGTTTTGGTAGTCGCAGGTCAGTTATTGAGGCGAGACCAAACATTCCGGCAACAATTAGCATTGTGATTCCATGGTCAGTGAGAAATATAGATAGGCCTACTATAGCTGGGCCTACCATTTGCGTTACTGTGTTCGATCCCATCGTTAAAGCTAATGCGTTAGCTAATTTATGTTTCGGTACTAGTGCAGGTACAAGTGCTTGTCTTGCGGGCATAAAAAAAGCAAAAACAATGGAAAATAGAGGTGCAGTAACTAGCATATGCCAAAACTCGACTTTTCCACTGACAATTAATATTCCTATTCCCAAAAATAATAAGGTCGAAGTAACTTCTGTGAATAAGAGGATGGTTCGTTTGTTGAGTCGATCTACATAGACCCCTGCAATGGGGGCCATAAATGGCAATACGACGACTGCAGCAACAGTCATCCAAGCTAATGAGGCAGCAGTATTAGTTATTTCGTAGACGACAAGATGGCGCAAAAGGAGCTGCATAGCCATTCCCAAAAAAAACACTGCGTTTCCACAAAAAAACCATGTATATTCCCGCTCTTCAAAAGAGGAAATTGATTGTTGGCAAAAGGCTTTGTAATTCAATGAACGTGCTGCTCCAGAAAATCTATTCTACGCGTCGTTTAAGAATTTTCGATATAAAGGATGCAGAGGGGACTGTTATGTGATTAAACTGTTTTCGTTGAGAGGAGGTTTTATGCCAGCCAGTAAGCAGGATTTAGAAACAGCAAGAAAATTATTTGAAGAAGGTGGATGGGGGTCAGGTGATCCATACGGTCCTGATCAGTGGTTCTCAGATGATGCAGTTATGCGTGATATTGCCGGACATGCTGAGGCATTAAGGGGAAAAGAAGAAATTCGAAAATTTTGGGCGTCGCAGAAGGTCGGAATCACTTTACGTGTGCCAGTTGAAGAAATTTATACCGCTGAGGATCATCATGGTGTCGCAATTCTCTGGATGGCTTATGGACAAATCATTGATGAGAAAGATGAAAATTATGGTAAGTGGGTAACTTTTGAGGGGATGTCCCGACTTGAGTTTAACGACGAAGGTAAAGTGACTTTGGAGGTTGACTACCATCATGGTGGTCAAGGTGTTACAGATTCCTGGGTAGCACATTGGAATGCTCGCCGTGCAATGAAATGGGAGGAGCTTGGTGCCATTACTGGTGCCTGATGCGCAATATCTTATTTTCTAGGTTTAGTGATCCAGAGGTACGACTAACAATTGGCCTTGTTGCTTTAATACCAGTGCTTAACTCAACTATGCTTGCCATTGCGTTACCTTCGATAGGTGACAGTTTTGATGTAGGTGTAGGTTCTCTGACCCTCCTCGTGAGTGGTTACCTTCTTCCTGTGGCCGTAATACAGCCTATATCAGGCCGTTTAGGTGATGCTTTTGGTACACGAAAGATTATGCTTATTGGCCTTGTGATGATTATTCCTTGCTCTCTACTCGCGGCGTTTGCATGGTCCTTCCCAATACTTGTCTTAGGAAGAATTCTTATGGGTTTTGCTTGTGCACTTGTAATCCCTACTCCAATGGCGTATCTGCGCAAATACTTTCATGGAACTGACCGATTAGGCTCTATTGTAGGGACTCAGGAGGCATTTCTTAATACGACTGCTGCGATAGGTCCGCTAATTGGTGGGTTACTTTTATTTGCTGGCTGGCAATTTGTGTTTTTTTTGAATCTTCCGCTGGCCCTGTTTGCTCTATTTTTACTACTAAGTCTGAAATCTGATCAGGGAAATGGTACCGAAGAACTTTCGTTGAATTTTGTTTCCATAATCTTGTTGATATTTGTTTTAGGTGGTCTGATTTTTGCAGGATTTGTAGGGTTTACTGAGAATCCTTTTCTTGCAATTGCGGCCGTCCTTGTTTCTGTTATATCGGCGATTGCATATTGGTTATATTTCCGTCGGACTGGTGATGAGGTTGCTAATCTCACTCTCTTTACTCGACGTAATTATGCGGTATCAGCTATCGGTATGGCTCTATCCAATTTCATTTTTTATTCTCTCCTTTTTGGTGTTCCTCTTTATTTAATCGAAGTACGAGGAATTGGAGATCAAATTAGCAGTCTGCTTTTGATTGGGATTAGCATAGGTGCATTTATTTCTTCACCTCTGGGAGGAATACTCTCTGATCGCTATGGGAGGCGATTCCCTGTTGTGCTTGGGTCAGTATTGATGCTATTTGGTTGTTTGATGCTGGCTATTATTCTGAAGGCGCCTGTCATTGTTTTGTTAGTCCCATTTGTTTGCATAGGGCTTGGGTTAGGACAGGCTTCTACTGCACGTTATGCCGCGGCCTTAGAGGCATGGCCTCCAAATGTAGCAGGATCAGCTTCTGGCACTTTTATCATGTTCCGCTATTTAGGATCGATTGTAGGTCTTGCTGTAATGGCATCAGTACTTGGTAAAATGCCTAGTATCTCAACGTTCCAAATGCTGTTTGTTGTATTGTCTTGTTTGGGGATTTTGCATTTGGTTACTGGAGTTGTTATGAAGTCTGGAAAAGTTAATAAAAATTCCCTTATTACATAGGGAGTATATTTTTGGTGATAAATGGTTGATTGGTTAATTGATGGTTTGATTCAGGAACTTCATAGTTTCAATCCTGTGCAACTTAATGAGTCATTGGATGCTCAAAAAAGTAAAAATCTTGACCTTTGGGGGTCTGAGTATTGGGATACGCATCGCCGTTTATATGATTTCCACAAAGCACTTCCCAGAGAAGAAGATGATGTGATTCATTTGATCGATGGTGGTGAAGTTTCGAATACAAAAAAAATTGAGGCATTTGAATCATTCTCTTCTTTGTATGGAGATTTATTTGAGCCAAATGCAAAAATGCGTTTCGTAGTTCAACAAATGCATGAGGTAGATGTTCTTTTAGCTGAACTGAAAAAGGTGAGTGACCAAGAACGTGCTGCAGTACGTTCACTTCGAGAAGGTGATGCTGTCGCAACCTTCAAGGCGCGTGCAGATTGGGATGATCAGAATTTAGGGGTTTTGGAAAATCAAATTGTAGAAAAACAAGCACTTATTAAAAAAACTTTGGATGGTGATCCACCTCGTTTACATCCGACTACACATAAACCCCCTTCTCTTGATGATTGGTGGAGTGAGTGGTGTGATATTGCCTTGGCTGTGGAGATAGTAATTTCTGGCAATCCTTCCAAAGTAACAGCACTTTGTTCTGATGTATTAGTTCATAAATTAAAACATTTTGCTGTGCTTGAATGGAGTCGTCACGAATCAAGTGAAGAGGCTAACAAGTGGAAAGGTACCTATAAGCCGCTGTCTTTGGCAGGTTGGCTGTGGCTGTTAATCGCTAGGGATGTTTTTGAGGGGATTAGCTATTCTCCTTGCGCAGGAAACAGTGAGGATTGTCCTAGGGAGGTCCCCAGTATTTCACCATCGGGTGGGCGGCCTAAATACTGTTCGGCAGCTTGTGCTCAAAAACGTGTTTAAGAAATACCAGTGCTTATAAGCCCCATAGTTCGCTTGCTTGCTTCCTTAATTCACCGCGAAAGTCGGGATGAGCTATTGAAATCAGTTCCTCTGCTCGTTGACGATGATTTTTATCTAATAGCTGAGCAACTCCATATTCGGTGACAATTGTGTCAGCTAGGTATCTTGGAATTGTTATGAGGGTTCCACTTTCATGTTTCGCAACAATTTTTGACGTTGTTCCGTTTAGCGCTGTTGATCTTAGGACAGTAATGGCGCGTCCGTCAGGGCAGAGGCTAGCAGCTAAATGTGTGTCTGGTTGTCCGCCAGTACCGTTGATCATGTGTCCCCCAAATCGATCTTCACTGGCGATTTGTCCAAGAAGATCTACTGCAACAGCACTATTGATTGATGTCATCTGTGAGTTTTGGGCCATTAACATCGGATTGAGTAGGTAATCAGGATCATATACTTCAAAAGCAGGATTATTGCTGATGATGCTCAGATCGGTTCCATCGCATCCTGTCCATGCAACAGCGACACATTTTCCAGGATGCAAGGTTTTTTTGGAGTTATCTAAAATTCCTTTTTCCCAGAGTTGTGCCAATCCGGGAGATCCTAATTCACTATGTAAGCCAAGATGTTTTGCTTCATCGAAAGCGCCGGCTTTGAACATAAGTGCACTGGGTGTACCAACACCAACTTGAATAGTATCTCCGTCTCGGATGATAGCTTTTAGATTGTTAGCTATTTGCTTGGCGGAATCATCTACATCCGTTAACCCAAACGCTTGTTTTAAAATTTTGGGTGGCATTACGTGGAACGTTTTTTCGGCGAGGGCTACTTGATCTGTACTGGCACGTTCCAATAGTCCGAGTAGTTCATCTTGGTCATCAGGGTTTGCAAGGCTTGTGATCCGTTCTTTTACGGCAGGTTTATCTACGGCTGTGATGGCATTTTCTATGAATGCATCAAATTCACTTATATGCATCCATACATCACCATGGGCAGTGGGTGTATTTGGGTCAATCATTCCTATGACTGTTTTACAACGTTTTGCGTATGATTTTCTCGTCCACATATGTAGGCCAAATTGCACAAATCCTGCTTCATTAGGAGGACTACAGCTTGTTAAATGAACATCAGGTAAACGTGCATCTTCACGCCCACTATCGGATGCTTTCATACCTAGCATGAAGGTGTTAGGTAGGTATGTTGCAATTTGATTATCATGCACTGGACGTAAAGGTTCGCCAATAAATACTTCAATTTCTCGTTCACCGTTGACATCTTCCCCATAGAGTTGAGCTGCAGTGGGTGCGAGCGTTCGTATGTGTAGTTGTTCTAGTTCCGTAGACCTGGCGTGAAGAGCTGCACTGAGTTCACCGGGAGCTAACACAGCGAGGCTAACCAAGTCATTATTTTTTATTAGGGACATAGCATCGCTAATAGCCATGCACTTGCGGTCGTATTCTTCTTTCCAAACTTCGCTTGCCATAAGTCTTCCTAAAAGTTTCCGTAAATTTATACCAAATCATTACAGTTGGACATCTATTTTTGACTGCAAACTTGTTTATAAATTCTTTTTGGCTATTGTAAAAAGTTTTTTTAGTGAACGTAAGGATTGTTGGAATAGTGCAAAGGGGGTAACAAACAAAATTATCAACAGGAGTGCTACAGGGGCTAGTATTGGATAACGTACGAGTTTTTGTGCAACCTTTTTTGCCAGGTTATTGCTGTGTTGTTGAATTTTTTTAATTAGCATGTATCAATCCTTGCATATATATGTGTAATTTCAATCAAAGGTTATGAATGATAAGTAAAGAATCGCTTGAACTTCGGAAGCGAAAAAAACAGCTGGGCAGGATGGTTAGGCTACTTTCATATGATCCTCGTGGGAAGTCTAAAATAAAGGTATGGCTCCAGCGCAAATGTGTTGCGTTAGCGTTCTACCGAAAGAAGGCTTCATATGCTTCCTATGAGGTTATCGATTTAGCTGGAGTGAAAACGTGGCGAGTAACAACGCCAAATTCGGATCCAAATAAAGCATTGTTGTTTTTTCACGGTGGTGCTTTTGTTTTTGGTAGTCCTAGGGCTTCATATCCGTTAGCAACTCACCTGGCAAGGGAGTCGGGGATGACCGTTTATGTTCCTGCGTACCGACAAGCCCCTGAACATACTTTCCCTGCACAAATTGCCGATGCAGTATCAGTTTACCAATCATTAGTTCAAGATTATGGATACGCAACGCATCAGATAGGATTGGCTGGAGAGTCTGCAGGAGGGAATCTGGCTCTGGTCCTGATTTTAAAGCTTAAAGAAATTGGTTTTCCCTTGCCCGCTGCAATTATTTGTATGTCACCCTGGGCAGATCCTACAGCAAGCGGTGAAACATATAGTGAAACAATGGCAGATAAAGATCCTACTCTGGGTCCAGTTTTCCTGAAATATTTCAAGAAGCATGGAGATTGGTCTTTGATGGGTTATTACGCAAAACATGAATCTTATGACAATCCCTATATAGTGCCGATTCTCGGTGATTTTAGCGGTTGTCCACCAGTGATGATTCATGTAGGAACTTATGAATGTTTGCTTGCTGATGCAAGATCAATGAGAGATACGCTAGAACGTAGCAATTGCGTTGTTGAATATGCAGAATGGGAAGGAATGTGGCATGCGTTTCAATCAAATCAAGTTCCTGAAACGCGTGAGTCTCTGTTGCAGTTTGGTAACTTTTTAAACCGATATGTACATTAAATCTGAAGATTTATCTACGTAGAAAATGTAGGCTATGTTCTAGGGAGTAATTCTTTTGCGATCTGCTTTTTTTATTACCAGAGGACTTGTACAAGAAGTAGGAAAGTATGAAATCCCACTTAAAAAAATACCAGATGGTCGGGTAATTGATGCGGTTCCAGCAGGTAGTTTTGATCCAGTTTTCACATATGATCCATGGACGTTACGTCTCTGGGATTTGCATCGAAAGATTAGAGATACTTATCAGGAGCAATGGTATTTGGTAGAAGATTCTGAGGTTGTTGATGGGGGAAAGATTTGGGAATGTATAGTTAGCTTTGCTCAACAGTTTGGTGATTTTTTTGAACCTAATATCATGATGTCCAAGGCAGGTTCTTTACTTGATGAAGCTGCGGAAATGGAGTTGATAGCGAAATCTGCGGATTATCGAGAGCACAGTAGTATGGCTTTACCTCCGCGAGTGAGACAGTATCAAGATCGTGCTGCTACATGTAGAAATACTGCAGAAGGCATATTAAAAGGTAGGGCACCAAGTCATCACCCAGTGACAGGAAAGTCTCCAAAGGCAGAGGATTGGTGGCGTGAATGGGCGGAAATTGCTGAAGCAGTAAATTTATTGGACGCACGTTTATCAGCTCAACTAATTAATCCACATTTGGGTGCTAGTGAGTCTGTGTTGTCAATGAAACTTCAGCAATACACAATCCTGGATTTCAAGGCGATAGGTTCCCGGTCAAGTATTGTTCCGGTTATCCGTCCTACGTGTTTAGCTGGATGGGTATGGGCGTTGATAGCACGAGATGCGATTGATGAAATTAGATATGTTTGGTGTCCAGAATATGAATTTTGTAAAAGAGAGGTCCCCTCTTCCTCACCTGTTGGAGGAAGACCAATTTTTTGTTCAGAAAAATGTCGTTCACGTGCAGGACGGAAGAAGCGGCGTTTACAGACGGAGCAAGAGCAACTGCAGAAAAGCAGTAATTTTTAGAATTTACAATTTTTGAACGAGCTACCAGATTTGCTAGCCCATCTCTTCTCCTGGCCTAACATTGCGAATTCCGAAATCTGGCTCGAACCCAAGAGGCTTATCCATCGATGGATCACAGTAAAAAACTTCTAAAGAAAAATTTTGATCATCAAGAAGATATGTTGAAGTGAATGGTCCGTCCGGGTTTCTCTCTAAATTAATTGTATAGCCTGCGTCAAGAACAGACTGGTACATTTTTTCAAAGGGCTCACGTGCTCGCCAGCCAAGTGCAACATTAAGAATTCCCTGATCGTTTAGTAGCGATCCTTCTGGTTTTGGTCGTGGTGTAGGTTCCTTATACTGTTGAACTTCGATTAAACCATCGCCAGCGCGCGCAAGGAACAGTTCACTTTTAGCATCGGGTAATCCCCATATCGCTTCCATTTCTGGTGTGTGTAAAGTGTCAGGAGAGATAACTTCCAACCCAATTGTGTCTATCCAAAATCGATAAGCGCGTTCAATATCTGGAACGGAAAGGCTAATACTTCTTATAGATGTAGTAGAAGCAGACCACCGTGGATCCCTTGTAGTACCAAGCAAAGGATCTTGTTCAATTAATTCGATGAGAATTCCATCTGGATCCTGAAAAGCTGCACGGCGATTACCCGATGGACCCATTGGTGGAGTTAGTGTGCCGATTCCCCAATTTGCTAGTGCTGAGATAGTGGCATCAAAGTTATCAACGACGAAACCCATACGCGTATATCCGATATCACAAGGTTTCCATTCATGAGGACGGGTCCGGGCGAGAGGCTGACTATATTGCCAGAACTCCATTTGAACATAATCTTGTTTGTCTACTCCCCACCAAAGTGCAGCTGTTGGATCCTCAAGGCCTTGAATAGTCGCTAGGCGCTCTCCCCATACAAGTAAACCACCAGCAGGTAAACACCCAAGAACATCAATGTAAAAGCGAGTTGTTTTGGGAATTTCTTTAACACTAATTGCGAACTGAGCTAAGCCTGGGTTAGGACCATCTCCAATAACTGACATCTTTACCTCACTATTTGTGGGAGTCTACGTTCTTAGTCAAAATCAAGCTAGTGGGATTCGATCCGGGTGGAATTTTAATACCCATAAAATTCCGTCCAAAATAACAGTTTGAAAGCATAAGAAGGACCAGCCAACAATTGCCAGGACTTGTCCTACGGAAATAATGTTTGTTTCAACTGTTGCGGTACATACCAAGAAAAGAATAAAACAACTTGCAATTGAAACACCTGAAAGAATACCAATAGTTATGTTTTTCCATATGTTGGAACGTTTCTTAATTGCTAGGACTGCTACAGGCATCCAGGCGGTTGAAAGAGCTAATAATATTGCAAAGAAAGCAATAACACCCACGTAGGTAAATCCACCAGGGAAATTTACGGAATTTGGTTCAATTACTTGCCAAAACCACCAACCGGCTATTAGGTACCCAGCCGCAGCCAAAAGCATAAAAGGTACGATTTTCTGTTGAGTCTTTTTTGGGACTTCGCCCCAAAGATTGGTTCTTTCTTCAGGAAATTGGATAAAACAAATTAAGTAGCTACCAAGTACGAGTACGCCGCCAATTATATTTACTACAAGGAATATTGTTGGCTGTCCCATTTAGTTACGACTCGGATTGCATTATTGAACGATCTAATGATTTATCTCGTTCAATAAATGCGAGTTCACCTAGGCCTATAACGCCACGAACATATTCAATTTCACCTACATGTCTAAGGCCATGAGTTAGACAGACATTAAATAGGCCGTCGTATAAAGACATCTCTGGTAGTGGTTTTATTGCTACTGTTTGCGAGTGTAATTCAGTACTTGTTACTGTTGAAAGATACTTTTCTGATGCATCCCAAACTTTATGTTGATATTCACGCCAGAGTTTGAGATTGCTTAGATTAAGTTGTGATGCCTCTTCTTCAGTCATACCTGTCCCTTGTGCTGTTCTATGAAGTCCAAGCTGTGTGTCAAATTCTCCTTCTATCCAGACTGTGGGCTTACGTTGAATAACAAAATTTATAATGTTGTCTTCTGTGCGCACATAGTGCCAAAGACTGAAAAAAGGAGAGACGCCACCATCGCTACTTTTTCGGTTTAATTGTTCTAGTGTCATGTCAGATGCTGCTTCATCGAGCATTCGATGTAATGTTGCTAGGCCAGACTGAAGAACTTCTAGGGTGTTAGGTGTTTGCGTCATAGTTACCTCGGTTTTGATCGTATGGGATTTCTTTTTTTCTGCAAGTTTGGAGACTTGATACCCCCAATGTACTTTCAGAGGTGTACAATCCGTATTCTAAAAGTTTTTCAAAGGAGAATTAAATGGCGCTTGTTCAAACACATGAACATGAAACAGTTTCGATTTATCCATATACCGATGAGCAAATAGATAAGATTTGTAGCCTGTCAGGTGAATGTGTCCTTATGTGGTCCACAAAGGATGGTTGGCCGGTTGGCGTGATGCATGCTTATGTTTGGCATGATGGTAAATTTTGGATTACATGTGCTGGGCACCGGCATCGTGTTGCTGCTTTACGTCGAGATCCACGTTGTTCGGTTGTTGTAAGTGGTCGTACTGCTGCACCTGATAGTGGTTGTCCGTCTGGGACTGCTACTGCAAAAGGACGTGCGGTGGTGCACGAGAATAACCAAGAGCTTAAGGATTGGTTTTATCCTGCACTAGGTGATCGTGTAAGTGGAGGCAATGCTGAAGCTGCTGCTAATTTTGCTGAAATGCTTGACTCGCCTTTACGTGTCATTTTGGAAATTACACCTGAAAAGTGGATTACCTATGACGGTGAAAAGGCAGGTCGTCATTTTGCTGGAACAATTGATGAAGATGAACTTGGTCCTATGCTTTCTAGTGATTCTGACAGAATGGAAAAGTATCGTGCAAAGCGGGCTGAGCAAGGCTTCACACATTAATTGAGATAATTACTTATAAAAAGGAGAGAACGAAATGGGAAAACCAACAGCAACAGACTATACAGAATTACGTATGGTCGCAGAAAGATATGTAGATGCAGTCAATCGTTTTGATGGCGAAGCCTGGGGGGAAACCTGGGCGCCAGATGGTGAGTGGCATGTAGGTGAAGTGCATAAGGGTCGTGATAATCTGGTTCCACTTTGGAACGGTATTATGGCCGGAATCCCGATGGTCTATATGAAGGTTTACAGTGGCGTTATAGATGATGTGACTGGTGACACAGCAACAGGCCGATGGTATTTAGGTGAGTTTTTACATTTTGGTGAAGGTAATACTTCTGAAAATTGTATCTGCTATCAAGACACATATACACGGATTGATGGTCAATGGTATATACAAACCCGACAGTTTGTAGGTGTTTATCAGGGTGAGACTGGTCTCACTGGTGAGGGCTTCAAGCCAGAATTTCGTGGTACAGCACCAGCCGTCTAATCTGTTATTAGATTAGTTTGACGTGTTTAAAGTAGTGCCCTGATTAGGGCACTACTTTTGTTTTATAGGAATAGGAGTATGTGATGAGCATTGAACCATTTGAAGTGTCTATTGACGAACAAGTTCTCCATGATTTAGAGGATCGAATTCGGAATACTCGTTGGGCTGATGATTTTGATAATGCTGATTGGGAGTATGGGACGAATGGGAAGTATCTCAAAGAACTTTGTGATTATTGGGTCGATGGTTTTGATTGGCGTGCGCAGGAGCATGAGATTAATCAATTTGCCCATTTCCAGACAACAATTAATGATTTGCCGATTCACTTTATCCATGAAAAGGGAAGGGGGCCAAATTCAATCCCACTAATTTTAACGCATGGTTGGCCGTGGACCTTCTGGGATTACAAGAAACTTATAGGTCCTTTAGTAGATCCTGTTTCCTTCGGGGGTGATCCTGAAGATTCTTTTGACGTAGTTATTCCCTCCTTACCAGGTTTTGGCTTTTCTACTCCTCTTAGAACGTCAGGAATAAATTACGAAACAACTGCAGACTTATGGGTCGAGCTAATGCAGAATGAACTGGGCTATGAGAAGTTTGCAGCTCAAGGTGGGGATTGGGGCGCACTTACAACTTCTGCGTTAGGGCACAAGTACGCAGATCGGCTTATTGGTATTCATTTGACTGGTACTTATAAACTTAATTTATTTGATACGGTAACCCCTTGGTCACCTGGCGGTGGAAACATTAATGCGATTGAAGATTATGATTTGCGCCAAACTATTGCTGATAGGATGCGTCGATTTTCAAGCCACGTAGCGGTTCAAGTAAATGATCCTCAAAGCCTTGCCTATGCCATGCATGATTCTCCCGTAGGAATGTTCGCCTGGCTATTAGAGAGACGACGTAATTGGAGTGATTGTGATGGTGATGTGGAGCGCGCTTTTTCTAAAGAACACTTATTGACGACTATGACAATTTATTGGGCTACTGAAAGTTTTGCTACATCTGTACGTTACTATCATGAGTCGGGCTTCAAAAGTTGGAAGCCTGTGCATGATCGAACCCCTGTAGTTGAGGCACCAACAGGGATTACATACCTTGTTCCTGATACTGGCCAAGGACCAACTGAGGAAGATAGGCAGTATTACAATTTGGTTTATACGAATACACATCCGACAGGTGGTCATTTTGCTCCATATGAAGAGCCGGATGCTGTCCTGCAGGGGATTCGGGAGACATTTAGGAAGTTGAGGTAGTTCCCCGTCTAGACGTTTTGCTGTTTGCCGCATACACTCGGGCAAAATCAACGGAGAGAACAAGATGTTAACTGATTTAGACGAAACCTTATTGCATCAGGTTGCTGCGACTTTTGACAATACCAATATAAGTGACCACCGTTTTTTTGATCGTATGGTTGTAGGTTTTCATAAAGAAGATGCTGCGAATGTCATTATGGGTCTTGCAAAGTATAAAAACATGAACACTTTTGAGGGTTTTGCATGTATTCAACATGGTGAGTCACAACATAATTTGCGAGTTGCCCGCCCGTTAAGACCAGATGTAAATGATATGGTTAATGGTCCAGTTTCCGTTGAATTTATTGAGCCGTTAAAGAGTCTGCGTATAAAACTAGATCCTGGTGAACATAACACGAGTTTCGATGTTATTTATACGGGTTTAACACCTCCCTATGAGGAGGGGTATCACATAGCACGTTCATATGGGCGTCTTTCTCAGGATTATATGAGGTTCGATCAGGTAGGAGTGATGAATGGCTGGCTTGACGTGGGGGGAGAAAAGATAGATGTGGATAATTGGTATACATTTCGTGATCATAGCTGGGGTGTACGTCCAGGTGTTGGAGGGTTTGAGCCCCAGACTGGACCTCGTCCTCCAGGTGTAGGCTCACTTTTTATTTGGCTTGCATTTACAACTGAGGAGATGGGTGGTCAGTTTCAAATGGCTGAAGATAGTGAGGGGAAACGAATGAACATTGATGGTCATATGTCTTGGCCAGATGGCTCTGGTAAAGACGTGATCTTTGTTACCGATCTTGAACATGATATCTCTTTCGTCCCAGGTACTCGTGTCTTTGACAAAGCACAATTAATGGTGACGACTAGTGATGGCCAGAAATGGGATATTCAAGCAGAAGCTGCAGGTCGGTCTTGGGTCTTTAAGGGTACTGGATATGATGGTGGTTACAATGATGGTCTATCGTTAGGAGCGTACCGTGGAGAGGTTTATGAACATGATGTCTATGACGTTACGCATCCCGAAGAAACTATTTTACCGAATGGAGATGCAATAAGGCCGGTGCATCGAGAGCAACCTGTCAAACTGACTGTGAATGGCAAACCGGGTTATGGACATCTACCAGTTATTAATTGGGGTGTTGTGAAGAAATACGGACTTAGTTAATGGAATTGGCTGTTGTTGCTCGATATCTCACAGAGAAGTTTGGTGAGGAAACGCAGGTCAAGTCTTGTTATCAAACTTTTCCTGGCATGTCCCGCGAAACTTGGTTTGTTTTTGCAGAACAAGGTAAAGCAGCCAAGAAAGATTGCAATTTGGTTATTCGGGTTAATCCGCCAAGTGGTGGTGGTGTCCCAGTTCCACTTGAAGTTGAGTGGGGTGTTTATGAGAAGCTTTGGGGTTCACCAGTACCGATAGCCAAGCCTTTGTGGTTCGACAAAGGGATTGATTTTGCTGAAGGTCGTGCTCATATGGTGAGAGAGCTTGTGGATGGACAGACAGAGGTGGAAGGGGTCGATCTCCCAGGTGAAGAAGGCGATAGAATTCGTAAGCATACTGCCTTTAAGCATGCTGAGCGGCTTGCTCAACTACACTCTTTAGATTGGGAGAAGTATGGCCTGAATGAAGTTTTGCCTGTGCCTAGTTCCCCTAGTCAGTCAATGCGATTGGAGTTTGAAATATGGAAAAAACGTTGGGAGGAAGGGAAAACTGATCCTTTTCCAATTATTAGCGAGGCTTTGTATTGGCTTGAGGACAATTTGCCGACGGATACAAAGAGAATTTCATTAACAAAGGGTAATAACGGGCTTGGCGAAGAAATTTGGCGCGATGGTGAAATTGTAGCAATGAGTGATTTTGAGCTTGCTGCGTTGAGCGATCCAGCACAAGATTGGGCATTTTCTCAGGGTATGTTGCAGCTCCATGATCGTGAAGAAACGTTGCAGCATTACGAGGAACATGCAGGTTTTTCAATTTCTCGTCCTACCCTTGCATTTTGCGAATTATGGATGACGTTTAAAGCAATTGTTTGCTTGAATTCCACATTGGAAGGTTACTTAGATGGTCGTGACTTACGGCCTGTACTTGCAAATATGGGGTTAGGGACTTCTAAAAGAATGGAGAGTTCTCTAGCTGGAGTAATAGGAATGGATATTCAAGAAGCTGCTGCAGTTATGACTGGTAGGAAAAGGAAAAAATCATGAGGCCAAGTGTAAAAGAGATAATTGATGGTATGTCATGGGTCTTAGATACGCGTGTTGCACCGCATGTTACTCAAAAGTGGGCTGCAAGCTATTTACGTAGTATCAAAGGACTTCTTTTGCACCTGTCTGAACGTGTTGAGAAAGAAGGTGAGTTATTGTTTAACGATAATCAAGTTGTCCGAGAATTGTTAAAGCGACAGTTAGAACGGATTGTTGATTCTGACGATGAAGTTTGGGTGAATTTGGGCCGAGAGACAGAAGAGGCTTTAGAAAAACAATGGCGGAAACCGGAAGTTTATCTAACGGTTGCAAGTTTGGAAGAGGAAAATTTATGTTATCGCCAAATTGTTGACTCTTTGATCAAGGCAGTGCATGAAAATGGAAGCTCGTTACCAGCTGGAGTGACCAGCCTGATCCACGAAGAAACAGTCGCGTATCTTCAGGAAAAAATCGAGAAGGAAAAAGATTTATATGATCCAGCTTTTTCGGGGAGCCCTTTCTGATAAGAAATCAGCTAATGCCGACGGCTTTCATCAAGTTTTCTCTTCCTGAACTGGGGAATATTTCCAAGCGAACATTCAATTCACTATTGATATAGCAGGCACTAGAACGATTCCCGTTTTCATCAAGACTTTCCATCTCAAGTTGGTTACCTTCAGCAAGAAGACGTTCTACCTCCGCATCAATATCATCAACAAATGCACCGATGTGGTGAATGTTTGATGTTTGAGCAGCCCAAACCGTTCCTGGTACTGCCTCAATAAGCTCAAACCAAAGCGGGCCTTCCGCGGAGTAGACGAAGCGTGAAGAAAGTGAACCAATACCCTCTTTAGTACGTACTATTGGCACAGTAGCTGGCTTGACTGGTTCAGCCCACGTAACACCAAAACGACTTGAAATCTCTTTCATACCTGATTCGATATTGGGGACAATTATGCCCATGTGAAAAACGTTCTCAAAATCAACCATGCATGCACGTTACGCTTCAAATGTCTGCTTGGCAATACATTCGGCTATATGAAATTTTTAGCCGTTTGTTCGCTTAAAAGTAGTTCTTCATACTGCAGTATTAAAAAGTTTTCAGCAATGACTGATAACAGCGCACCGGGAGGAGCATGTTCGGGTGAATCCATATACGCTTTCAATCCTTGAGCGTCCTTGAATTGGCAAGAAATAACCATGTCCCACCTATCAGAAGCCTGAAGCGTTGAAGTATTGTCACTTTCTACTGATGTGCGGTAAAAATTTTTTCCAAGCAGGTAGTTGTTTGCATTAGGATCTTCACTAATAGGTTTCAGTTTAGATAAAAAAGTAGAGATGTCATTTTCTTGAGCATCAGGTTTAAGCTTAATTAGAACGATATGACGAAACACGGTTTCCTCCTTTATATACTTTAAGACCTAAAGTTAGGAAAGACAGGCAATTTTAGATGTGGATATCACAAATAAACCCTGATTGGTTTTGGCAAAAATGGGAAAGTACTGTTGTAAAAGGCGGGCAAGTTACTAAATATGCAAGAACAGTTAAGTATTTTCCACAGTATGAAGTGCCGAATCTCCAGAAAACTTTGGGGATGCGGTTTGCTGATTTAGTTACTGGTGTTGTTTCAGAGGAATCGTTTATTAGTTCTTGGCTCAATGATTTTGGTCCACTTTCTAACACTGGCTTACAGCTTTTTAGAATTGATGAATTAGTGGAGGAAGCAAGACATGTATGGTGGGTCCTTCAGGTTCTTGATGTGTTTAAACGAAATGATCTAGATCCACAATCCGTTAATCTTATTGAAGCTGAGCGTTGCTTATTGCTAGTTCCTAACCCTTTGCAGGGGTTGAGAGATCTTGATGAGGGAGTGATAGCAGCCAAATATAAGAATGCGGAAAGGCTAGTAAAGAGTTTTTCTCATTTCCAAGGGCAAGGTCAGTATGAATGGCCTGTGTTACGTCTTGCTTCCAGGTTTGTTTCTTCAGCTGAAACAGAGTGGAGTGCTTCCTACAGTATGTTGCTCGACAATGTGGTGGCTACTATTAACCATTACTTGGCTCTTAACACTTTTATCCAAAACCAAAATCCACAAGATTTTCCACGTGATGTTTTTGGTAGAAAAAAATCTTCGGATGATTTCCCCTATGAAGCTGTGAAACACAAAATTGCTACGGTTATCCAACCAAGAAATTTAAGCGGTTATATTTGGCTCAGATTGCAAGAGGAATTTGAAGCAACTACGACGTTCTCTTCTAGGAAAGAATCAGACTAATCAATTTCTCCACGTCGACGTCGAGCTTCTAACGAGTAAGGAAGTTCATCCATGAACTCAAGTTCTTCTTCCTCCAAACAATCAGTGAGCTTTGCCCCCCATTCGAGGAATTCAGGCTCTTGAGCCGCTAATTGTAATACGGAACTTACATGGTTTGCGTCAGGCATTTCCCAAAGGTCATAGCATTTGTTTAGCCGTCCTATGCTATTTGTAAAGGCTCCGCGAAGGATCCAACCTTTATCTTCGAGGATTGGAACAAAATGTGACATAACTTCATTAAATTGCTGTGTTTTTCCAACTGCACATTGAAGTCGAACAAGCAGATAAGGCATAAGGTCTCCTAGTTTTTTTAGATAGGAGATTTATACCATAAATGCTTAGTCCTTAAGTCTATTTAGAGTTTATTATTGATGTGCAAGATAAGGGATAGTTAGTGGTAGGAGTAGACATGAGCACTTTAGAGGAAGAAATAATTCGGTTAAGGCGAGAAGGTTGGGAAATAGAAGATGAAACTGAAACCACTGCTGAATTGAGTCGTGGTGATGAGGTTATAAATCTTGAGGCTGACCTATGGGGAGAGGTTAAAATTCGTAATAGTTTGAGTGTGAGTACTGATACGGAAGATCCTTACCAAATTTCTGATTCGAATTATGAGGTACAGGACCAAATAGATGTTCCTGAGGTTGAATCTGGTCAAAGTCGTCCAAAGCCAAAGATTGGGCGCGGTTGGATAATAAGTGCGGCAATTCTTATTTATTTGATAGTAAGTTATTTTTTGCAAAAAGGTGATTAGTTAGCAGGTCAGAAGACAAACACCTGCAAGCTCAAGGGCCAGCAAGACGATACCAGCAACAAAAGCTACTCCGCATGCGATATCAAGAGCTTTGCCATCACAGCAATCCCAAGCCGAACGAAAGATACTCATAAAAACTCCTGACCATAGTAACTTTAACGGAGAATGAAATAAAGGATTGCAAATAGTGCGCCCAGAAGAAGGATTACTAAATTGGATTTAACTCGCATTTTTTAAGGTTACCAGGAAATTTGTGAGATTCCGTAAGCTAGTCCTAAGGTGGCCGTAATTAGTAATAGTCTTACCCAGAGTGACGCCAAAAAGTTCACAGATATTTGCCACTTTCTTTGCGGGTTAAAAAATGAAGCTAGAAAACAACGAGTATCAGTACAGCTGCGGCCATGACAATACCTATGGCAAGAGCTATTTTGTCTGAATTGGTTTCCATACTAAGTAAAACGAAAATACAGTTATTAGGTTAACGGTGGTAAATTCTTTAACGGAGAGTGAAATGAGAGATCTAAATAATAAAGTTGCAGTTATTACTGGGGCTGGCAGTGGTATTGGGCGTGGCACAAGCCTGCGTTTAGCTGAAGTTGGAATGGATATCGCTATTGCAGATGTTGATATTAATGGTGCACAACAAACAGCTGAAATGGTTCGCGCAATAGGTAGAAAAGCTATCGTTGTTAAGACTGACGTTTCAAATCGGGAGGAAGTACAACATTTAGCGAGTGTGGTCGTACAGGATTTAGGTGTACCTACAGTGCTTTTTAATAATGCGGGAGTCGTGACATTTAAAGATATCGCTCTTTTGACAGAAGGTGATTGGTCTTGGGTTATGGGGGTAAATCTTGATGGTGTGATTAATGGCGTAATTAGTTTCTTACCATTAATGCTTGAGAGTGGTCAGGGAGGACACATTGTTAATACAGCTTCGCATTGCGGGTTATTCCCTTCACGTGGTCTTTCTTCCTACTCCGCTTCAAAATATGCAGTAGTGGGTTTGTCTGAACATTTACGGGGAGATCTTGCAGATATTCAGATAGGTGTCAGTGTGTTGTGCCCAGGAGCAGTGGCTACCGGAATTGTTCATGCTGAGCGTAATCGGCCTGAAATTCATGGAGGGCCGCAAATTGAACCGACCGATTCAAAAGATAAAATTGGGAGTTCGAGTTACCGTAATAGCGATCAGGTTGTTTCTGAAGGGATTGATCCAAAGCTAGTTGGTGAAATGGTTTTGCAAGGAATTTTGAATAATGAGCCGTATATCGTGACTTCACTTGAGAGTAAGCCTCCAGTTGAAGCCCGGCTGAAAGCCATTCGAGCAGCTTATGAGAAGCCTCTGATCGCTCAGTAATTCTGTTAAAAAGCTCTCTTTATGATTCGTCGAAAGGCGCTTTCTCAGTAGAAGGAATAGAAATTTCGAAAGTGTTGAGTAAGATGGAAATTGTTGAATAGTAGCCAAGCAGTGCTACTAGTTCGAGTAATCCTTTTTCTCCTAAGAGTTCTAAAGCTTTCTCATAATTTTTTGAGGAAATTCGTCGCTTATCTAGCATTTCTTGACAGAAATCATAAATCACCTTCTCTTCGTTCTTGAGGTTGGGAGTTTGAAAATTTTTAATTGCGTCAATAACGTCTTCAGCAATACCTGCTTCTTTTGCAAGTTTAGAGTGTATCCAGAACTCAAATTGGGCTTTCCAATGTGCTCCGATTGTAATTATTGCTAGTTCGAGCAAGTTTGGTGGTAGTTCTGAATGGAATCTTAATTGAGCTCCTAACTCTTCTAGTTTGTTGCCAATTTGTGGTGAATAAAGCATTGCGTTAAAGGGACCTGCAAGTGTGCCTTTTTCGTCCACAATGTTTTTTCCACGTGGTCCCGCTATCAATGATTGATAAGTTTTCTGTTGTTCTTGAGTTAATTGTGATGGTTTTAATAGGGGAAGACGTGACATATATTCCTCTCTGTTTCTAATTATGTCCCAAACTTAAAAGAGTGAGCAATGTGAGGATACGGTATTTAGATTTGGTGTCTTATAAATATTTGGTGCCTTATAAATACTTTGTTGGAGGTTAAATGGCTTACGAATTTATTGAAGTTGAGAATATTGGGAATGTTGGAGTTGTTCGACTGAATAGACCGGAAAAATTGAATGCATGGAATGCTGAAATGGGCGGAGAGGTACGGAACGCTATTGAAACCTTTAATAACGATCCTGCAGTCGGATCAATTGTTACGACTGGAAATGGGAGAGCATTTTGTGCAGGAGCAGATATCAGCGGATGGTCTCAAGATCTTGCAGGTGAGCGCGAGTGGGCCCCAGTAGAACGGAGTACTGAGGAGGAAAACTGGATTGATTTTTGTACCCGTAGTAAGCCTCTTATAGCTGCAGTACATGGCTATGCAGTGGGGATTGGGGTAACGCAAGTGCTTCCTTATGATCTGCGCCTTGCTTGTGAAAATGTACGTTTTAGTTTTAGGTTTGTGCGTGTAGGGTTGTTACCTGAATTAGGTAGTACCGCATTATTACCACGATTAATTGGTTTAGGTCGTGCAGTTGAAGCTTGTATGACTGCACGTGATATTGAAGCCGAAGAAGCTTTAAGGATCGGGCTCGTAACTGAAGTAATACCAGAGAGTTCATTTTTTGAAAGAGTTCTTGAAGTAGCTGAAAGTATTGCGGCAAATCCAACCGCACAATTGATACAAGCTAAAGAACTTTTTGCGAAAAACAGTGTAGAGCCGGATTTTGGAAAAGTGATGCGCCTAGAAGGTGAAGCACTCGGTATTGCTCGTGAAAGTGCAGAACATAGGGAGGCGGTCCAAGCTTTTCTGGAGAAGCGAGAACCCAATTTTCGCTAAGACTATTTTTTATAAAGGTGGCGGACTTATGAATAAGGGTTGTTGATTTGAGCGAATTTATTTTCCTGATTTTGTTGTTCGTACTTGGCGTGATAGTAGGTGGGGTTTTTGCGCGCCGTAGGAGAAAGTAATTACCTTGAATATGTAAAAAGCTATTTTTTCGTGGTAATGAAAAGTAGGAAAATAAAAAATACAACAGCTACAATTCCGATAATTTGCCAGTCCATGGAAAAACAGTAGCAAAGATAGGTTGTTTTACCTAGTTAAAGACTTATTTTTGTATAGCAGAAATGAAGCCACTGCTGAAAGAAATTATTGCGATGCATTCTCCAAACGTTTACCGGATTTGAGAAATCAAAATTGGAGATAGGGGGAATATTTGGGTTTCCTTGATCGCGCTCTGCTTCATAAGCTAATCGACTAGCATTGTATTCGGAGTGTCCAATATGCATTAGCTGTTTATGGTCGGCACTTTCGAAAATTGTGTATCCAGATTCTTTGCCATAAGCCAAGAGATTAATAATTCCATTTTTCGATGCGTCCTCCATTACCTCATCTGTGAATCCTGCAAAGCGACTTTGGGGACAAAGAAATTTGTCATCTTGTGCTTTCATAATTTGGTGTTCGCGCTGTAGATTGGTGAGTTCATAAACTCCAAAAAGTTTTTCCGTGAAAGTAATTTTTTCAATTCCTTCAAGGTAAGCAAGTGCGAATCCTCCCCAACAAAGGCCAAGTGTGCTAGGGCAATCAGCGCGTGCACTTTTTATAATTTCAGTTATTTCATCCCAGTATTCGACTTGCTCAAATGGAAGATGCTCGACTGGTGCACCTGTCACGATTAACCCGTCTAATTGTTGATGTTTTGTCGCCTCTCGATAAGTTAGATATAAGTTATCAAGATGGCCTGCTTGCCAGGTTTTATAAGAATGTGATTCTAGGCGAATCCAAATTGGTTCAATTTGTAAAACTGAAAGACCTAGTGGGTTTAGTAAGTTAAATTCGTACTGCTCACCGAGAGGCATAATATTTAAGATGCCAATACGGAGTGGCCTGATATCTTGACGTTTTGCTTTGGCCGGTGGAATCCAGTCAATTCGATTATCTTCAATTATAGATAAAGCATGATAATCAGGCGGGATAATCAGCGTCATTTGGCACCGCTTTTATGTTTTCAAACTACTGAATATGCATATTCAGTAGTTTGAATATTATTAGGTACTCTATCCTATTGCATTAAAAGCTTGTTGAAAGTCATCCTTGATATCTTCAATATGTTCGAGACCGACAGACACACGGACCATTGTAGGAAGGACTCCAGCTGATACCTGATCTTCGGCTGACAATTGTTGATGTGTAGTGGACGCAGGATGGATTACTAACGTTTTAGCATCACCAACATTTGCTAGAAGACTTGATAGTTCTAGATTGTCGATAAATTTAACTGCGTCATCGTAGCCACCTTTGAGTGAAATATTTAACATGCACCCATCACCACGGTGTAGATACTTTTCTGCAGCAGCTCGATATGGACTTGAACTCAGTCCCGGATAATTCACCTCTTCAACCTGGGGATGATTTTCAAGCCATTCTGCTAACGCAAGAGCATTTTCAGCATGACGTTCTACTCTTAATGAGAGCGTTTCTAAGCCCTGGAGAAATAAGAATGCATTAAATGGACTAAGTGCTGGTCCCCAATCACGCAGGACTTCTACTCTTGCTCGGAGTCCAAAAGCAACATTTCTATCATCAGGAACGCCTAATGCTTTACAAATATCACTTCCGAAACCAAATGCATCCCAATGGACTAGCCCATGGTAGGCATCACTAGGTTCAGTAAATAGAGGAAATTTTCCATTTCCCCAATTAAATGTTCCCGCATCTACTATCACTCCACCGATACTTGTTCCATGTCCACCGATCCATTTTGTTGCGCTTTGTACAACTACATCGGCACCGTGTTCAATAGGTCGGATTATTGCACCAGCAGCCCCGAGAGTGTTATCGACAACAAAAGGTATTTGATAAGATTCTGCGAGTTTTGCTAAACCCTCGAAGTCAGGAATATTAAATCGTGGGTTTCCCATTGATTCTATATAGATTGCCTTGGTGTTCTCATCGATATGTTTTTCGAAACTTGCGACATCATCGCCTTCTGCAAATCGTACATCTATACCAAGCCGGGGGAATTGGGCCTTAAATTGGTTGTAGGTACCGCCGTAGAGAAATGATGTAGAAACAAAGTTGTCACCTGATTGCATCATGTTGGCAACTGCAAGAAATTGTGCAGCTTGACCTGAAGCAGTTGCTAATCCGGTAACTCCACCTTCAAGTGCAGCAACTCGTTTTTCAAAAACATCAGTTGTCGGATTCATTATTCGAGTGTAAATATTTCCAAATTCAGCCAATGCAAATAAATTTGCTCCATGTTCTGCGTTGTCGAATACATATGAGCTTGTTTGGTATATGGGGACAGCCCGAGAATTTGTTGTTGGATCAGGCTCTTGTCCTGCATGAAGTTGAAGGGTTTCAAATCGATGGTTTGCCATTTTTTTATCCTGTTCTCTCACGTTTTCTTTTGGTGAAAGCTTTTTTTTAGTATTGAGATTATAAGGTGCACTAGATGTGCTGTAGTTTTAATTTTTAAAATTGTAATACTCCTTGGTTACTAGAAACCAAGGAGTATTAATGTGTCATTTCTATTTAAACCTAATGATCTTTTAGGAATCGATAGGAGTGTCTTCGATGTTGCCCCATTCGGTCCAGGAGCCATCGTATACAGCTACATCGTCATAGCCCAAGAGTTCGGCTAAAACAAACCACGAGTGGGTTGCTCGAACTGCAGTCTGACACAAGGTATATATAGCCAGATCACCTGTTATATCTGAACCGAGATAAAGTTCTTTTAGTTTGTCTGCAGAAAGGAAGCGTCCATCTTCATCGACGTTTTGAGTCCATTCAAGATGAACTGATTCTGGAATATGACCGCCGCGTGCTGCACGCACGTCCCTACCGGCATATTCATCAGCACTTCTTGTGTCCACAACAAGTGAATCATCATCACCTATATTGTCTAGGACCTGATCAATACCCACTATCAGAGATTTATTAGCCTTACCACTAAATTCATAGTTTGAGCTCTTCGGTGATGGGACATCAGTTGTGACACTACGACCCTCTTTTACCCACAGGCCATAGGCACCGTCCATCAGTCGCACATCATCATGACCGTAAACGAGCAGGGTCCAGAGTAAACGGGAACCCCACAAACTTTTTATATGGTCGTAAATGATTATGGTGTCATCAGGAGATACTCCCAGACCGGAGAGGTATGCTTCGATGTCACTTTGATCAGGAAGTAACCCCTTAACCCCGTCTCTTTCTACCTGGAGTTCAGAAGTTGGGTAACTAAGGGCACCAGGGATATGTCCTTCGTCATATTGTTCCTGCTTGCTAACGTCGATAACGACTACATTTTCAGTATCTAAATTTTCAGCTACCCAGTCCGTCGTTACTAATCGTTTGATGGATGCGTAACCACGATCTTCCAGTGCACTATCTTGTTCAACTGAATCTGAGCAAGCTCCTGAGAAGGCTAATATCGCAGCCCCCAGAACGAATAACAGACCAATTGGCAGGTATCGTTTTAGAGTTAAAGTAACATTCATATTTATAATCCTTTTGGGGTTATTTATAATTTTTTGGCGATTTTAGTTTGGCGATTTTACCTATTTAAAAAGGCTGATCTTCCACTCGCCGGATCGAACTTCTTCTATTTCACAACCGTATCCACGCTTCATTGCCTCGTGTGGAATAGTCCCTAATGCAGGTGGATGATCTGTGAGGACCTCTAATGCAGTTAAGTTCTTCTCATCGAGTTCCTTATTTGTCTGCATCATTGGGTACGGACAGATTTCCCCGCGGACATCCAAAACTGGTATCCCCTGCTCTTCAGTTTGACTTATCTCTTGCTCAATAGACATATAGTTCCTAATCCTGACTAATCTAATCAAGAATATCAAGAATATGCACTATTTTTGTATTCTCGTCAAATTTATTCGCAGGCGCATAGAAAAATAATAGTTATACTAGCTCTGTGTTAAAAATTTCCAATTTAGGCGGTCCCCCTGTTAACAAGCATGCTCTGGTAGTTACAGGCATGTTGATTGTTCTTGTGGTTTTACTTTTTTTGACCTTCTTGCTCGATGGTTTACCAGGAGCAGGAATCTTTTGGATTGTGGGAATTGGTTTTGGTATTACGGTTCAACGTAGTCGTTTTTGTTTTACTTCTGCATTCCGAGACTTTTTTTTACTAGGTCAAACAAAGACCTTGAAAGGTATTTTACTTGGGTTAGCAATTTGTTCAGTTGGTTTTGTAATGATTATGAGTACAACTGTTCCTGATCCAAGTTTTGGGTTCCCCCCCTCTGATGCCCATATTTTGCCTGTAGGTTTGTCTACAATTGTTGCCGGTGTTTTATTTGGGGTTGGCATGGTTGTAGCCGGTGGTTGTGTTTCAGGTTCTTTGTACAGAATGGGTGAGGGTTATCTGACTTCATGGACAGCTATGTTCGGTGTCATGATAGGTCTCTTTTTTATTAACAATAGCTGGAATTGGTGGTGGGATAACATAGTTAGTCATGAGCCTAAGATTTGGTTACCGACTGACCTTACTTATGTAGGTGCGTTAGTTGTGACAGGCGCTCTTCTCCTTTTGGTGTTGTATTTTGCTGTTTGGCGTGAAAGAAAAGCAACAGCAGGTTTTGTGATGCCATCTATAAAAAAGCGAGCACAGGAGATAGGCCCTCCAACCACTTCTTTTGCTGAAATTTTTGGATATGTAAAAACAATTTTCACAAAGGAATGGAGCCCTTTAGTTGGCGGCATAATGCTTGCCGTTCTAAATATTCTTTTGTTCATTAGGTTTCATCCACTTGGAGTGGTAGGTGAAATTTCAAGATGGACTACATCTTTTGCCGATAGTGTGGGTCTTCCTGAGTTAAGTCTTCGGGGATTGGAAGGACTTGGAGCCTGCGCTATGACTGTTGCTGAAGGTTCCTGGTTCACGGACGGTTTTTTCCTAGTGTGTGGAATTGTTGCTGGTTCAGCCTTGTCAGCTGTGGGTGCGAAAGAATTTAAGTTACGTATTTCCAAATCACCTAGGCGTTATTTGCAGACTATCGCAGGGGGAATTGTGATGGGCTATGGGGCAGGCCTTGGTTTAGGATGCACACTTGGTGGCTTTTTCTCAGCTATCCCTTCACTGGCTCTCAACGGGTGGGTATATGCCGTTGGTCTTACGGTAGGCGCTTTTATTGGTGTGCAAATAATCAAACGGTTTCCATAGAGATGGAAACGTCTGACAGTAATCAGGATTTACGAGATTTGCCAGTTCCTGAGCAAATGAAAATTGTAGAACAAACTATAGAAGATGCTGTTAATGGGATAAAAAAATCCTTTACAATTGATGCACAAATTATTGCGACCTATGCACTTTCAACTTCTGCTATAAAAGGAGTGAAGTGTCGAGTGATTCCTTTACAGGAGGATGATATCGATGAATGGCAGGTTGAGATAACTCCAAAGCTTACGGAGTAAGGATTATTACTATGCAATCGAATGGCCCAGATCGTGCTGAGGTTGAACAGGTTCGAAGCTATTTGTTTGCGCAAACTCAAAAATATAGTTGGGATAATTTATGGGCTCGTGTTGTAGGTGTACGCGTGGCTCTCATTGAGGAGATTTCTGGTGTGTCTGATGAGCAGGCAGATCAGTTGCCAGGTACTGACTTTGGAGAAGAGGGTACTTGGGGAATAGCTCAGGTTGTTCAACATGTAATTACTGATAGTTATAAGACCTTTTCGACGATTGAGTCGTTGGCAAATGGGATTGAAGTAATCAGGAGACCGGCTAGTGAATTGTCTGGGCGCGAAACTCTTTCAGAGTTAGAGCCTTTTCTTCTAGATTCATCAGAACGTCTAACAACAGTGCGTAAATGGATTTCCGATGATCCAGATCTTGAAAGTACTGCACCACACATGTTTTTTGGTGAACTTTCATGCAAGGAGTGGTTTCTTTTTTTGCGTCTTCATGACACAGATCATCTGAATCAAATAAAGGCTTTGAAGAACGAATTACGTATTAGTTAAATATGTTTAATGACATAACTGCTAAAAGGGGTAAATAAGGATATCCCAGATTGCATTCAGCGCTTCAAAAAAAGTAAACCTATCCAGCCATTGTCCCCAATGTAGTGCATATTCTTGAAATTCCTTGAGTGCAATTAGGAATCCTAGCCAGGCCAGAGTAGGTCCACGTTTAAATGAAAAATTAGGTAGCCAGTGCGGCAAACTTGCAACAAATAGGAACCAGAACTCGAATACATTTGGGAAAAATAACAAAACTTCTCTTGTTTGAGTTACTTCAAATACGATGAAACCGATCAGGCGCCAAGAAAAGAGGAAAATCGCAATTTTACGTGCTGGGCCTGCCCACTTTAAAGCAACTATAAGAAAAAGAACGATATATACCTGGTCAAGCCACTTGTCCCAATTCTGGTAATTGGATATACCACCAAGATCAATAATTGAACGCCAAAAAAGATCGCTAAGATCAACGAAAACAGCGATTAAGCCACCCACGAAGGCCCATCGTGTAACAAATACAGACCCTGCTATCCGAATCAGCGCTATGACTAAAGCTTCCACAATATCAGGCTGATAGGGCTAATGTTGGATGTCAATACTCAATTATCTTGGTATAGGTTTTGTGACCAAATATCTATTCATGCAAAGTGATCATCGCAGAGCGGAATTGAACCCCCCAATGCTCATTTACCTTAGTAACGATATAAATCAGTTCGCCTTGTAAATACACAAAATCATTGGAATGATGTCGCGAAAATTCGCAGAGAATATGTACCTTTTCAGAGTTTGATTGCACTGCTTCCATGCGCTGAAATGTCGAGTACGCACGTCCCTGATTTTCAAGATCTTTGACCATATCTGGCATTTGGCTGATTAGCTCTTCTTTTGTTGCCGCAGTCACAGAAATGGTTCCGTCTTTTCCAGACATGTCAAAAAGTGGAAAATTAAAGGTCTCTACAAACGCTTCAGTGTCGAGGTTGTTGTGTGCTTCTGTATAGCGCCTCATCACTTCAAGGGCACTGTTTTCAGCATTTTTGTCTACAAAACGTGTCATTATTTTCTCCTCGGAGCTAAATCATAGTAGAAGAGAGTTGGTTTTGTGTTTCAAATCTGAATTTACAGGTCTTTTCTTACCAAGAGATGAGAAGTATGTTTTATTGGGTTAAATTATTTATACGATGTCTGAAACTGAATTTAATCGTCTTGCAAATGTTAGCTATATTTCGCTTACTACATTCAGGCGTACTGGAAAAGCAGTTTCGACACCAGTTTGGGTTGTCCCTTTTGATGGTGGCATTGGCGTAATCACTGCAGAGAATACTGGGAAGATAAAGCGGCTTCGGCATACAAGTCGTGTGTTAATAGCTGAATCGAATCAGAGGGGTGGATTGCTATCTGAGCCGATTGCAGCTAGTGCTACAATTTGTGATCCCAAACAGGTTGATCTCTTGAGCAAGGAGATTAGTAAAAAGTACGGTTGGCAAGCAAGGTTAATATCTTTATTAGAGACCTTAGCTCGCTTTGTTCGCAGAGGTGCAAGGGAAGAATCTGTGGGAATTATTATTAGGCCGGAGTAGAAATCCGTTTTCCCTGATTAAAAATCAGTACCAGGAACATAATATCGCTTGTGCCAAATTCCCATGCCATTTTCATCCTGTATGGGCATTCGCCAGCTGGTTACTTTAGAATTTTTCAGGCTCACACTAAATAGGCCTCTAGGTTGGTCAATCGTGTTTTGGATGTATGCTTCTGCCCCATCTTGCGTTACATAACGTTCTGCAATGCGCCGATATTGTTCTCTCCACTGATCATCTTCCTTGATGTCATGTACAAGTTTTGCGTCCCCTTCAATCAGTACTTTTCTATACGGTAGTGCTTGCTCATCAATACAAAGGGCTACCCGGGGATCGTGTCTAAGGCAAGAGAACCATTCCGATTTTTCTCGGGGAGTAAAAAAAATTTCATCTTTTTCGTATAGATACCAAATAGGTGTCACCAAAGGACTGCCATCTTCACGTGTTACAGCAATTCGCATTAGGATTTCACGCTCGTTTAAAAATAGGTCTTGTTCCCTGTCTGTTAATTTTGGCATTTTTCCTCATTTACTGGTTTTTTTAAAAAAATGGGGTAAGCTGTTGTAGCTTACCAAAGTGGGAAAAATTTTAGAAAGTTAGGAGAAGAAATGGGAACCTCAGATAATGTCATGATTGTTGTTACACATCCAACGCATCCTTTAACAGAAGATGAATATAACGAGTGGTATTCATATAACCACTTACCGTACGTACTGTTCTCGGAAGATTTTCCGAGTGCAAGCCGATTTAAACAGACTAAGGTACTTAAAGGAAAGATGACTCCCTACCTAGCGTTTTATCAAGCTGACTGGGCTGATTCGTGGGATGCACAAACTGCCTATGCGAATGTTGGGGCGCAAGGAATTGGACAAGAGTGGAATCTTACTCCTGGAAGTAGTTTAACGGTTGATTCGTGGGCGTATTACGAGAAACTTGCTGAAGCGGGTAATCCTTCACCAGATGTTGATCCACCAAATGCAATATTAGTTACCTTTACAGAACCAGATGGTGGGATGGGTAATGTAGGGATTTTCTTAGCTGGAGCGGTTGAAGCTTGGTCTAAAAATTTCCTGGAAGATATGAATAACTGTCCACTTGTTAGAGGCTCTACTCTTTATAGGCTAGGTTTAAGAGCGGGTGGTGAGAATGCGTATCGTTACATGACAATAACCGAGCTTAATACCCCTAGGGGGGAAAGCGGAGATCAAATACATGCAGGCATCATGGATTGGATGAAAGATGCAGATCTAAGTGCAGATCCGGCAATGATGATTGAACCCACCGGGCCAGTCGGTCTCGAATATTGGGCTTATTATGATCGAATTGTTACTCAAATAAAGGCATCTGAAGAGGACCTTTTAGAGCAACGAGGAGATGGTGTGTATCGTGGTGGCATAGCTTAGTTCCAACTATCGCTAGCTATCATATAAGTTAAGGAGTCGTGAAAACGACTCCTTTCTTCTAATATTTTTTAGCTAGAGTTTTTACTCTGCTGTGGGTTATCTTGGTGGACGTTCCATTTTCCCTGGGAAAACAGGTGGGTCAGTAGGAAGTGCTCCTGGTCGAGAGCCTTTTTCTAATAACCATTGTCTGTTATAGAGAATATCATCGCCTTTACCAGTTCCATTTAGGAATGCCTTAGCGAATGCCCCTGGGTAGTCAGGCTGCGGCTCATATTCTTCTGTGCGGTTCCATTCATGAAGACAGATTCTATGAGCTGTTCTCCATTCACCGTTACGACGTTCGAATCGGTCTAAGTAACGTCCA